>ERZ1066117.117-NODE-117-length-84031-cov-17.496761_pt1 | contig 84031 bp, 79 predicted proteins | sample MGYA00382764_ERZ1066117 | MGnify/ENA primary metagenome ERZ1066117 (study PRJEB33369, sample SAMEA5778347) | biofilm metagenome | biome: Industrial cooling water; feature: Water cooling tower basin; material: Biofilm | place: United Arab Emirates | collected...
TCACCACCCCCTAACCCTTCAGGTATAGGCGGAGCACTGCGGAGGTCTTTGGTAGCTCATGGGCCAGCGAAATAGAACCCACCGGCCGGATGGCAAGCAGATCGATCCCCTTGGCAATGGCTAAATTCGTGGCGTATGCCCCCTATCCACGATGGCGTACTGTAACTAAAATCCCAATTGAGCCGGGGAGGGGCGCACAAAGACCTTTCCCCCACTGACAACAACCGGTAGCCCCACACGGCTGTGGATGCCCGATCGCTTCAGGATTTGCCAAAATTCTTGGTTAATGGCTGGATCATCAACGTCTTTGTATTGGTAGGACACCTTTCTATCCTGTAAATCCTGGCGTAATTGGGCTGTCAGGCTGCAGGTCGAGCGACCGTAGACTAAGATTTGCCGTTGTACCGCTTGAGCGGGAGTCGTTTGACTGGGCGTAGCATAGGTGGGGTTTTTCTTCAGCCACTCTTGCCAGTTCGGTTGATCCTGGGCAAGGACAGGTTGAGCGCCCGTTAGCACTGTTCTGGCAATTTGCCTGCATAAGCGCTCTTCCAAGGTATTGCTACAATTCCTTTGAACTTGGTCGATAGGCGGCTTGACAAGCAAACCCAGATAAAGTGTTGTGCCAAGAGTGGCCGACACAATCAGCATGTTCATAGGCGCTCCTTATAACTCGGCTACTGGATTATCGGCAGTTGGTAATCAAATTACCTGACCTTTTGTAAAATTTAACATTCTTATGTGAAAACAAACTACAGCTAATCCCTGGAAATAGCTCTTCTCTAAATTATTTTTAAGTACGATTAAGCTTTGCCGCAGAAGCTGGAAAAATTAATCATCAGCATCCTGGAGCAAAATCACCCATCCTGACGTTGGCTGTGCAAGCCGGAGTGAACACTGGTGCCGAGGAGTATGCTTTATCCTGGCGAGGAAATTGATCGGGGTTAACTCAATCCAGTTGCTTCAGCACCGCAGCGATCGTCTCAACGAGCTGGTCAATCTGAGGTTTTTCAATAATCAGGGGAGGAGAAAGGGCAATAATGTCTCCGGTTACACGGGTTAAGAGACCCTGTTCATAGCAGCGCAGAAAACAGTCAAAGGCGCGGGTACCAGGTTTGCCGGGTCGGGGTTCTAATTCAATCCCAGCCACCAGTCCAAGATTGCGAATATCAATCACCCAGGGTAGACCCTGTAAGGAATGAATGGCCTGTTCCCAGTAGCCCGCCAGGCTGTTGGCCCGCTCAAATAGACCTTCTTCTTTGTAAATGTCCAGGGTGGCATTGGCGGCGGCACAGGCAACGGGATGACCGGAATAGGTATAGCCATGAAACAGTTCGATCGCCCCTTCCGGTCCACCCATAAAGGCATCATGGATTTCCTGGCGGACAAACACCGCGCCCATCGGAACTGTTCCATTTGTAATCCCTTTGGCCACCGTAATCATGTCGGGTAGAACACCAAAATAGTCGGCGGCAAAACTCGCACCCAAGCGCCCAAACCCGGTGATCACTTCATCAAAAATCAATAGAATCCCATATTTGTCACAAATGGCCCGCAGTTTTTCCAGATAGCCTTTAGGAGGTAGCAAAACCCCCGTGGAGCCAGCCACTGGTTCAACAATTACCGCTGCGATCGTCGAGGCATCATGCAGGGCAACAATCCGCTCTAATTGATCCGCCAGTTCAGCCCCCCACTCTGGTTGTCCTTTGCTGAAGGCATTACGGGCTAAATCATGGGTATGGGGCAGATGATCGACACCGGGAAGTAAGCTACCAAAAAACTTGCGATTTGGCCCGATGCCGCCCACTGAAATGCCACCAAAACCAACCCCGTGATAACCCCGCTCCCGCCCAATCAGCCGCTGCCGACTGCCTTCTCCCCGCACTCGCTGGTAGGCGATCGCAATTTTCAGGGCCGTATCCACCGCTTCAGAGCCTGAGTTAGCAAAGAAAATTCGATTCAATTCTGCTGGCAAAATTTCCGTTAAGCGTTCCGCCAGAATGAACGGGCCGGGGTGTCCCATCTGAAAGGTTGGACCAAAATCCAGGGTGGCCACCTGCTGCTGTACCGCTGCAACGATCTGATCGCGGCCATGCCCAGCATTCACACACCACAGCCCCGCGGTTCCATCTAAAATTTGTCGCCCATCATGGCTGGTATAGTACATCCCCTTGGCCGCAACCAGTAAGCGAGGGGCAGCCTTAAACTGGCGATTGGCGGTAAACGGCATCCAGAATGCTTCCAGACCGTAGGGCAGTGATTCAGCAGCAGTTAGATCAGCCATAGGGTTCACCAGCAGTTTTGCAGATATATCTTTTACCTTAACTCCCAGCGTCAACGTTTCATCCCCTCTGGGCTGCAGTCATCGATCGGGGATTTTGACGGCGACAATCGTAGCTCTGTTCAGTCAGGTGGGAAAAGTGGGTAAACTTTCTGTAAGCTAAAAACTTGGCCCTACTCGAAAGAGTGGGGAAAGTGGGTGGCTTGACTGAGTACGTACTGTTTATTAGAAGGGTGGAAGGATCGTGGGAACTTGGAGCAGGTCAAAAAGCAGAAAGAAGGTAGTAATAGATGTAGTAATAGATACAGTTTGTCCCGTGGAACTACAGCGCTACTGCTCAACCAGTCAACTGGACTGGAGGAGAGCAGCAAGGAGAGGGGGCAGGATCATTTAAGTGAGTTCAGGATTACTTAAAAAGCAATATGACCAGAAATAGGCGCTTCAGACAGACAATGGAGCTCACTGCAGACCGACTAGGAAATATTCTCAATAGCGCGATCGTTGCCATTAGCTCAATCCAATTTTTTCCAGACCAAACCTGGGAGTATATTTACTGGTCTAATGGCTGTGAGTACATTTTTGGCTTTACAGCAGCAGCATTACTGGCGGATCAGCGGCTCTGGGTGGAACGCATTCCTGCAGACGATTGGCAGCGTATTATTGCACCTGCATTTGCATCAATTTTTAGCCAGCCCCATCCTACCTTTACCTACCGCTTCCAGCATCCCGATGGTTCCCTGCGCTGGATTTCGGCCACTCAGACGGTCAGTTGGGACGAACCCACCCAAAGCTGGATGGTGACGATCGTTGCAAATGACATCACTGAGCAACATGGTATTAAAGAGTCCCTTAAATTCCAGGATAATCTGCTCAATCAGGTTCAAAACGCTATCATTTGCACCAATATCAAAGGAGAAATTACCTACTGGAATGCGGCGGCAGAAGCCCTTTATCAGTGGCAGTCCATCGAGGTTCTGGGACGACTTCTTCTCGAGGTCATTACAGCACCCCAGGATCGCGATCCCTTTATTCATGGTTTTGCTGAACTAATGACTGTGGGCTTTAAAGCAGGGGAATACCAGTTACAGCGAAAGGATGGTAGCCGCTTTATCGCCTATGCCCGTACGATTGCCCTCCAGAACGATCAAAATGAAATCACCGGTTTTATTGGGGTTTCTCTGGATATTACCGAACGCAAAGCCACAGAAATTGCCTTACAGCAACTGAATACCGAACTGGAACAGCGAGTTCAACAACGCACGCAGGAATTGGCTAACTCGGAGCAAGATTTACGCACAATTTTTAACAATGTTTATGATGCAATTTTCCTCCATGATCTGCGGGGCACAGTAGTGGATATGAATGAGCGGGCCCTGACTCTTTTTGCTGCCCAGCGGGATCAACTGCTCGGCCTCAAAGTTATCGATCTGTGTGCTTCAATCCCGCCTCAAGAGTTTTCAGCAAACCTGGCCCGCTTGCAGGATGGAGAAACTCTGCAGTTTGAAGGGCGGGGACGACGGTTCAGGGATGGCCATATTTTTGATGTAGAAGTTTCACTGCGCTTAGTTACCCTGAGTAACTCCCCCGTAGTCATTGCTGGTGTGCGGGATATCAGCGATCGCAAGCGGGCAGAAGCCCAAATTCAAGCCTCGCTGAAACAAAAAGATCTGCTGTTGCGGGAAATCCATCATCGGATTAAAAATAACCTGCAAGTGGTCTCCAGTCTGTTAATGCTGCAGGCAGAGACTACAGAAGATATCTATACTCAGCAGGTGCTGCAAGAAAGCCAGGAACGGGTGATGGCGATCGCTCTGGTGCATGAAGCCCTCTATAAATCTGCTACCCTGGAACGCATTGATCTATCTGGATATATTCAGGATCTATTGCAGGAAATTTTTTATACCCACCGGGGGATGGAGCAGGGCATTCAACTGGACTTAGAACTGGAACCGGTCTGGCTGAACCTGGAAACGGTTTTACCCTGTGCTCTGATTTTGAATGAACTGGTGGTCAATGCCTTAAAACATGCTTTTCCCGATCGAGGCAGCGGCCAGATTTTTATCAGCTTGCATAACCGTGGTGAAATCATTATTCTAGTTGTCGCCGATGATGGCATTGGCCTTCCCACCGATTGGGATGTTCGCCAGAGTCTTTCCCTGGGATTGCAGGTGGTGAGGGATCTGACCCAGCAGTTAGAGGGCACTCTGGAAATCAGCTCTGACCCCAGCCACCGCCCCGGCACTCGCGTTACCCTGCAATTTCAGGAATTATTTTATCGGTCTAGAGTCTAAAGTTATCCCTTCACCGCTTCGATCTGGGGGGAACCATCAGCTTGAATCCAGGCAATATAGGTGATCTGCCGACAGCGGGCATACTCGCGGGTTGCTGCTGGGGAAAGCCACTCTAAGGCCATTTCTACCCGCAGTTCCTGACTATCAAGGGTTAAGATCTTCGACTGCTCCCACGGCGAAGAGAGAGGGATATAAGCATTTCCCCAAAAAAGGAGAAACATTTATTTTCTATTGTCAACTTAACTCCTGTAACCCAATCGTTTTCGTCCACAGTAGCTATCTGACCATCACCTAAATTGATACACATTGGTAGTGAATCATGTCAAATTTTATTTATTAAAATGAATAAATAGAATTTGCACTATACAGGCGAAGACACCTATGGCGAAAGGTAAAGCAAAAAAGAATAGTGCCCACTCCGGACGTTGCATTAATAAGTTCATGAAAGCGATAGGCCAGCAAATAGCAAATAAGAGGGTTATGAGACCCTCCTGAACCGCGCTTCCTTTATTCAGATTTTGGCTTCGATGATGTTTCCGCATTGTTATCAGTATTAATTACTTTTTGGGATGCCAGAGTAAAATCTAAGGCGGAGCCGGAGTGATCTGGAAATAAGACCTAAAATGCTTGAAAGTTCTTCCCAGTTAGCGCTCCAGAATTATTAGTCGAAAATCACTATATCGTTTTAACATCAAAGCTTTCAGCCTTTTTTCTTGTTATTATGCGATAGATTTACTGGCGAAGATGCAACTTTTAAATCAGAGCCACAAGCCAAAGTTTTTACCATCTAAGCTCGTGACCAACTGCTTGCAACAAGGTATTTTTAATCAAGGAGAGCTAAAAGCCCGATCTGGGGAATGACTTTTTCATCAGGATCTTCTACTTCGCTAACAAGAATGCCAATCTCTCCATTCAATTTGAAATATCTAGCTAATAAGGGATCTGATAAACCAACATCTAGTTTTTTCTCAAAAGATTCAAGTATTTGTTCGGTTTTCGGTTTAAACCAACGTCTATCCCTGTGTGGGTTGTACTCAATTATATAATGCCTTTGTTTGACAGCATTATATCTAGCCAGTTGATTTTCTGTAAGCTCTGATGGGTCTTTTAATTCAGTTGCATAGATGGCAGAAGAATCCTGTATTAGGGTTAGATGTATTTTTTTTACAAGACTATCTGGATCACGAAATCGATACTTCTTTTTAGTAATTACTCCCTTATGGATAAGCACTATTGCCCATGGACCAGCCTTTTCTCTCTCTTGATAATCCCTAATCGATTGATAGACTTCTTGGCGTTGGTTTTCTTGTCTTCTCTCATATTCAGCGATCCCTCTAGCTACACCTTCTGCGATCTGAGATGTGGATACATAGCGTCCTCGCCGCCAATAACGCATAATTTGAATCCTTTCTATAGCCTTCGCAAACTACACTACACTAAAAAAACATCTTCTATATCCGTGTATTTACCGAATGATATACAAGCTAAGGTTCCAAGTTCAGTGACATGCAGCCGCTCCGATCACATTCCGCCAACTCCCAGGACAGTATTGAAACCCTTATCGAAGGGGAGAATTTCTTGACTAACGGATCAAGAATTGCCGGGTGATCACTTCTGGAGCGATCACAACCTCAAATATACTCCTGGTATGGATGCCAAATCGTGTACAGTAAAACAGCTTCACCGAACCGCTTCGATCTGGGGGGAACCATCAGCTTGAATCCAGGCAATATAGGTGATCTGCCGACAGCGGGCATACTCGCGGGTTGCTGCTGGGGAAAGCCACTCTAAGGCCATTTCTACCCGCAGTTCCTGGCTCTCCGGCTGGCCGCGTAATTTTTCGGCATAGCTAAAGGCAGCGGCGATCGCCTCAGGATGAACGGGCACAATTAACCACTGGCTGGTGGGCATCTGTTGGGGTAACTGTCCTGTTGGCAACAAGACCTGATGCAAATCTTCCAGATTGAGGGCAAACCCAATCCCCGGTAAACTCTCCCCCCCTGGATGATAACGAGCCAGTAACTGGTCGTAGCGTCCCCCCTCACCCAGGAGCCGCTGTTCTCCTTCCCCCGTGGCAATCACGTCAAAGACGATACCCGTATAGTAGTCAAAGGTCTGGATCAGGCTCAAATCCAACGTGAGGGGAAAGCGATCGCCCACCAGTTCCAACAGGGTCTTGAGATCATGGACAATCTGCCGCTGTTCCGGTTTTAAGTCCAGTTGGGCTAACCGTTGCAACACGCTTGCCGGTTCTCCCCGCAGGTCCAGCAAGTCCAGGGCCGGTTGACGCAGGTCCGAGGGCAGTTCTGTTAAAGCAACCCGGTCTAAACGGGCGATCGCCTGGCGAATATGAGGTTGCAGCTCAAGGGGAAAATTGGACAGCAGCGATCGGGTTAAACCAGCTTCCCCCAGCACAATATGCCACTCCGGTAAGCCCAGACTATGCAGACAATCTTGCAGGAGCAACAGGATTTCGCCATCCGCCAGCCCACTGCCCCCCAGTAACTCAACCCCCGTTTGAACAAATTCCTGCTGGCTGCTCAGACCCATCCCAGGGGAACGGCGAAAAATATTGGCATTATAGTAAAGCCGCTGAGGATAAATTGCACCGGCCATCCGGGTCACCGCAGCCCGGGCAATGGAAGCCGTCAGTTCTGGCCGCAACCCCAGCAGACCTTCCTCCGCATCCCAGAACTGCATCACCGTCTCTGGCTGAATGGCCCCCCCCGCCATCAGGGTTTCTAGCCGTTCCAGGGTGGGGGTAATAATTTGCTGATAGCTCCAGCGATGAAAGGTTTGTTGCAGACGTTGCTCGATCCAGCGTTTCTGAGCGACCTCCAGGGGTAAAACGTCTCTGGCTCCGGCAGGGGGTTGGTAAATCATCTCAGGATGGCTGAAATTCTACTTTTTCTTAGTATCGTTCTTGGCTTTTTTGAATAGGCTAGAAAAAAATCCCTGGCTCTCTGGCTTAGCGGCCGGCATCTGTTTTTCTTTCGCCTTCTCAGCTTTTTGCTCTATCTTCGTAATCTTCTCCCGATTCAGGAGGGCGTTCTGATCCAGAGGATCCAGTTCCAGGGCCCGCTTGATGTGCACCTTGGCCATCGTTAGTTGATTTTGCTTCAGATAGATACTTCCCAGCAGGCTGTGGCAACGACTATTTTGGGGAGATAGTTTCAGGGCTTCCCGCAGTTCAAGAATGGCCGCTGGCAAATTACCCTTAGCCATAAATTCTTCTGCACGGCGGTAATACTGTTCAACATAGGTTCCGATCGGATTGGGTTCTTCCGATTTCTGCTCTCCGTCTTCGCCGGGACTAGTTGTTTTGGGAACCGCCCCAGGGGTCTGAGCCATTTTTGCCCCAGGTTTAGGTCCACCCATCGGTACGGGGGCTGAGTTTGGATTGACAGAGACAGGCAACGGCTGTGGAATTGTTTCCGGCGCTCCATCCCCACTGAGTGCTCTCCGCAGCAAATAGACCAGATTTAACTCACTTAACTCCTCAGTAATCCGCAGCACCTGATCGAGAGATTCATACTGCAGTTCTGCCAGTTCTTGCACTGCTAACTTATAGCGAATTTCCAGATCGGAAGCTTGATTTAAAGTTTTAGATAGAGGGAACTCCAGCACGATCGCGGCCTGGTTACTGACCAGTCGTTGTCCAAGCAACCGTAGAATAATCTGGTATTCACCCCGCTGTTTTTCCTGGGACAAAACCTCATAGGCGGGATTGACCAGCTTAGACAGCAGTTGGGTGGCGAAAAGCTTATTGGTATCGTCGCTCCGGCTATCCGGGTGGAGATGACGAGCAATCTTCAGGTAACGTTTGCGGATCTCCCCTGCAGTTGCACTAATTGGAATGCCCAGTATGGCATAGTTATCGCTGAGGTCAAATTTAGCCAATCCCTGGTTAATTTGAAACGCCATCTTCAGTCTCGTTTTGGAAAGTGCAAGTTATGGAAGGTGCAGGGGACTGTTCGTTACTGTGAAACCACCATAGCAGATCCTTGACCTTAGTTCTCGCGGCTGGCAAATCTACTGGGCAAATAAACTATGGATGAAAGTTTTTCCCGTTGCAGATCGACGCTAAAAGCTGCTGACTTTCTAAAAGCTGCTGACTTTATTGTGCAGGTCTGCCAGTCCTGTCCTAAGAGGAGGGAGGGTAAGGGGGAGCTATCTCAGTCAGGAAGTTCAGATTGAGCGGATGCACCTGTAACAAAGCCTGGCTTAGCTCGGCGTGAATCAAACCGTTCGTAGCCAGAATACGTCCCGAATTCAGGTCAAAAGCACTCTGATCATAAGCGGTGACTCGTCCTCCCGCTTCTTCCACAATCACAACTCCCGCTGCCATATCCCAGGGACATAGACCCCGTTCCCAGAAGCCATCCAGGCGGCCACAGGCGATATAGGCCAGTTCAATGGAAGCACACCCCCCCCGACGCACCCCCTGGGTTAGGTGAGTGAGCTGGCAGAATTCTGCATAGTTGTTGTCGATCGTTTCGCGCCGATCGTAGGCAAACCCAGTCACAAGCAAGCTTTTGGCCAGGGTTGGGGTGGCAGACACCCGGATCGGTTGACGGTTGCGGGTCGCCCCCAAGCCTTTTGCTGCCCGGAACAAATCATTGTGAAAGGGATCAAAAATGGCCCCCACCTGAGGCACACCGTAGTGCAACAGTCCCACCGAGGTGGAAGAGAAGGGATATTGATGAGCATAATTGGTGGTGCCATCGAGGGGATCGATCGCCCAGAGGTAGGGACTATCCAGATCTCCCAGTTGCCCCGACTCCTCCGCCAGAATTTGATGGTCAGGGAAATGGCGTTGGATCACCTTCAGTACAGCCGCTTCCGCCAGTTGATCCGCTTCTGTGAGCAAATCCCCGGTGCGCCCCTTCTCCTGGATCGACTCCAGTTTGCCCCAGTAGGCCTGCAGGATCGCTCCCCCCGCCAGGGCGGCTTCTGTGGCAATATCCAGCAAACTCGCCAGTTCTTCAGCCTTCATAGTTAATCCTCGTCCAGGGGAAGACCCATCCGCACTTTACCTTTACCAAAATACCGGCCAAACTGCAGTTCGTACACTTCATCTTCATCCTGGGTTTCCACTACCAGATCGGAGCGGGCATAGCTGACACAGAGCAGTGCGTAACCCTGTTGCTGTAATTTCGCAGATAGCCCCATCGCCTCCGGTTGATAAATTTCTCCAGAAATAATCCTTACGGCACAGGTGGTGCAGGCCCCATTGCGGCAGGAGAAGGGTAGCTCGATCCCCTCCCGTTCGGCAGACTGGAGAATGTAGCGATCGTCCTTCACCCTGACGGTATGTTTAACCCCTTGCTGGCGATCGTGAATTTCAACACTATATGTAGACATAGGTGCAGCTCACCGTGATTGAACTGAAGTAACATCCCCAGTCTTCAGTCTAATGGTTAAATTACCTCTAGTCTGTTGCACCAGAGTTTGTTAGGATAGTTAATCTGTGTCCTGGTTAAGGACATTACCTCTGGAGAGGTGGCCGAGTGGTTGAAGGCGCAGCACTGGAAATGCTGTTTGGGCGTAAGTTCAACGAGGGTTCGAATCCCTCCCTCTCCGTTCCCAGGGTTTAGACCCAATCAGAGTTGCAGCTAACAGCAGACCAGGGCTATCGATCGGGTTAGTCGATGAATTTGACTATCAGATGTCGATGAATTTGACTATCAGAGCCGCAAAACTTGGCCTTTTCCCTTTAATTTCAGGCCATGACGAGAACCACGGTAGTAAGGCTAAAAACTGACAGGGGGACTGTCTGCTCACTCATCTCGCCATAGCATTTGGGGTCAATTGCCGTGGTATTCTGCAGATCAGTTCTCTATTTTCTATCCATGCTCTCCGATCGCAACCCCCGCCGTACTAAAATTGTCGCCACCGTTGGTCCTGCCATCAGTAGTCCAGAAATGTTGCGGGCGGTGATCGAAGCCGGAGCCACAACCCTGCGCCTGAACTTCTCCCACGGTACCCACGATGACCATCTCCGCAGTATTCGGCTGATTCGCCAGATTGCCTACGAACTGAATCAACCCGTGGGCATTCTCCAGGACTTGCAGGGGCCCAAAATTCGTCTAGGAAAATTTGCGGAAGGTTCGATCGTCGTGAAACGAGGCGATCCCTTTACCCTGACCAGCCGTCAGATTCCCGGTACCCAAACCATCAGTTCTGTCACCTATCCTCCCCTGGCCGAAGAGGTTCCCGCTGGTGCCACAATTCTTTTGGATGATGGCCGGGTGGAAATGCGGGTGGAAGAAGTGGATCTGGTCAAGCGGGAATTGCACTGCCGGGTGGTGGTGGGGGGTCCGCTTTCCAACTCCAAAGGGGTGAATTTTCCGGGGGTTTACCTCTCCGTCAAAGCTTTAACAGAAAAGGATCGACAAGATTTATTCTTTGGTCTCAGCCAGGGAGTGGACTGGATAGCCCTCAGCTTTGTCCGCAATCCCCAGGATATTTTAGAAATTAAAGAACTCATTTCTGCTGCCGGTAAGCCCGTCCCGGTCATTGCCAAAATTGAAAAACACGAAGCGATCGAGCAGATGGAAGCCGTGCTCTCCGTTTGTGATGGCGTGATGGTAGCGCGGGGTGATCTGGGGGTAGAACTGCCAGCAGAAGATGTGCCCATTTTGCAAAAACGCTTGATTACAACTGCAAATCGGCTTGGCATTCCGGTGATTACCGCCACCCAGATGCTGGACAGTATGGTCAATTCTCCCCGGCCAACTCGGGCTGAAATTTCCGATGTCGCCAATGCCATCCTGGATGGGACTGACGCGGTCATGCTGTCCAATGAAACAGCCATGGGTAAATATCCGGTCGAGGCCGTTGCCACCATGGCCCGAATTGCTGCCCGAATTGATGGTGAACGTAACCAGATCGCACCTCAAACCAGCCCCACAGCCAAGCGATCGATTCCGAATGCGATCAGCCAGGCGGTGGGACAAATTGCTGCACAGCTAAATGCCAAAGCCATTCTGACCCAGACCAAAACGGGAGCAACTGCCCGCAACGTCTCAAAATTCCGTCCTAATATCCCGATCATTGCCGCCACTCCCCAGATTGATGTAGCCCGCCAACTCCAAATGGTCTGGGGGGTAGAACCACTCTTAACTTTGGATTTGCCGGGAATGCGGCAGTCGTTTCAGCTTGCAATCAATATTGCTCAGGAAAAGGGCCTACTGGCTGCGGGAGACCTGGTGGTGATGACCGCTGGAACCCTGCAGGGGGTGGCCGGCTCGACGGATTTGATCAAAGTAGAAATTGTCACTTCAGTGATGGGACGAGGCCACGGCATTGGGCAGGGATCGGTGAGTGCGCCCGCCAGAGTTGCCCACAACGGTACAGATATCAAGAACTTTAATCCGGGAGAAATCCTGGTAGCCGCTCACACCAATGCCGATTTTGTCGAAGCCATTCGCAAAGCTGCCGGTATTATTACTGAAGAAGATAGTCGCACCAGCCATGCCGCCGTGCTGGGTTTACGGTTAGGAATTCCAGTGATTGTGGGGGTCAAAAATGCCACAGAAGTGATTCGCGATGGCACTATTTTGACAATGGATGTGCAAAAGGGGCTGGTTTATTCGGGGGCAATGGAGTCGGGAATGCAAATTCCTGGTTTGGCTATCGCGGACGAAGACTAACATAGAGGCCGGCGGGGGAACAAAATGACGATCGCGATTGGGATGGTACAGGTCAAAGGCTATCCTTCTGCCTTGCAGGTTGCCGACGCGATGGTCAAAGCCGCCCAGGTTACTGTTGTCAGTTGCGAGTCGATCGGTGCGGCTTACTGGACAGTGGTGATTCGGGGGGACGTGGCTGAAGTTAACGCTGCAGTTGCTGCCGGCATTGATGCAGTCCGCTCTGTCCACGGCGGTGAAGTCGTTTCCCATCAAATTATTGCTCGTCCAGAAGGGAACCTGGAACCCGTCTTACCGATTAATCCTGATGCCGCCGCACGCCTGGATGACTATTTGCTTTGAGTGTAAAATAAATAGAGGATTAGGGTCAGTCCAGAATTAACCGAACCTGAGGGGAAACGTGGCATAATTCTGCTGTAATCAGGTTTAAGGATGACCCTATGCGCTTCCACCGTCCTCTCTGGTTGAATAAGCTGCACAGCATGGGCGGGCCGGTTTTGGGTTTAGCGATCGCCAGTGTGGGCATCGGCAGTTGGATCAGTCAGGCCCAAACCTCTTCCCCTGCATCCCCCCCCCTGAGATCCACAGCCAGAGTTACCACGAGTGTTATCCGTACTTTTGAGGGACTTAATGGAGCTAATCCTCTGGCGGGGCTAGTGCAGGGCAAGGATGGTAACTTTTATGGCACCACCTCTAAAGGGGGACGCAACAACCTGGGCATCGTTTTTCGCTTCAATCCCATTGGCAACCTGGCTACCCTGGATACGTTTACGGGTGCCAATGGAGCTAATCCTCAAGCAGAACTCATTCAAGCGAGTGATGGCAGGTTCTACGGCACAACCTCCAGAGGGGGCAGCAGAAATTTGGGCACCGTTTTTCGCATACCCATCAATGGTCGTGTGTTTACTCTAGTCAACTTTAACCGCACGAATGGGGCAATTCCCCTGGGGGGCCTGGTTCAGGGCACAAATGGCAGATTTTTTGGCACGACCTCCCAGGGAGGGTCCAGCAACCTTGGGATTGTGTTCTCGCTCACCAACGCTGGGGTGCTTTTACCCACCCTTGTTAACTTTAATGGGAACAACGGGGCAACTCCACGGGCTGGCCTCATTCAGGGTACTGATGGCAGATTTTATGGTACGACCTCTGTGGGGGGGCGCAGAAATCTGGGTACGGCTTTCCGGGTGACAACGGCCGGTACCTTCAATTCTTTTGCCTTTGGTAGTGGTAATGTCCTCCCCCCTGCTGTTCCCCCACCATCCATCTCTGTCAGCGAGTTAGTTCAGGGCAAGGATGGTAACTTTTACGGCACCAGCTCAACAGGGGGACTCAATAACCTGGGCACCATTTTTCGGATGACCTCCGCCGGAACAATTAGCGTACTGTTTAGTTTTAATGGTCAGGGGGCGAACGGAGCTAATCCCCAGGCACCCCTTACCGTGGATAGTAGCGGGAATTTATACGGCACAACTTTCCAGGGAGGGCGTTTTAACCGGGGAACGGTGTTTGTTTTTAATCCCTCCACCCGCAACTTTAACACCCTACACACTTTTAGTGGCGGCAATGGCGCTTTCCCCCGGGGCGCTCTGGTTCAAGCTAACAGTGGCACGTTCTATGGCACTACATCTGCGGGGGGAAGAAATAACCTGGGGGTGATCTTTCGCATGGTTGTGCCCTAGAGCAGTCAAAATTACAACAGCCACGCTATACAACAGCCACAATTACAGCAACTAAAACCTTTATCCTGGATCACGTACCGACAAGAACTGAGACTTCATGGCCCTTGAACTTCTGCGATCGCTCGTCTGGATGGACTACCGCCTGGCGGTTTTGTTTACGGTAATAATGCCGCTAATTTTATTGCTATGGGCAGTGATTCAGAATGCCCAACCGATCGTCCATCTGATGGTGATCTACTGGCGGGTGGCCAGTCTGTTGATGATTTCCCTCTATCTGATGGTGGCCCAAATGCCCGTCAGTTTTTTGACCAGTTGGGGTGCTCTAATCTTGATTCCCCTCAGTCTCTGGTTCTGGATCGATCTGAATGAAGAAGTTGCCGATCGGCAGGGGGCACTGAAATTAGCCTTTACCTCCTGGCGCTGGGGAATTACCCTCTATGCGATCGCCGCCGTCTTAGGACAACTCCCCTTTCTCAACTGTGCCTTTAGTGCTGGCGCTCTTGATACCCGCACCTGTCAGATCTGGCTGGAACCGGCCATGCTTTATCAACAAATCCTCCATCCCAATGCCAAAATTGGTACCCTGGGCTTTCTAGCCAGCGGCGCATTAATTATCTATGTCCTCAGTTTTGGCTATTTTATTCTGTTCCGTCTTACCAAGCAGGGGCGTTCTGCCACCGGGCTATAGGGATCACGGTGAGTCGTGATTGAGGTCAAGCGCAGTTGAGAGAAGAGACACGGTTATGACTGCAACAATGGCAACGCGGCTGGAACAGTACACCGCCCAACATCCCCAGGAAGTGCTGCTCGTTCAGGCAGAAATTGAGGGAGAAAGGGATGAAATTGTCATTTTTCGGGGCTTCTCCAGCTCCCTGGTGCGGTCTACAGCAGCCGATCCTGATGTGCCAATTCTGCCGGACACTGCTCAAATTCTTAGCCTCGATCGCCTGCGCGGCCCCTACAATCCGGCTCAGCCCCAATACATTCAGCAGGGATTGACCTGGGAAGATTTTCAACCCATCCTGATCGCTGCCGGATGCTAAAGTCAGGACTTAGACTGGGAGAATCCTTTCCTTGCTCTAGAGCCTATGTCTCCCTTGCTCCAGGATGCTAAAGACCAGTTGTCCGACTTGATTGAGCGTTACCGCGATCGGGTCGATTTTCTTTCCATTCGTCTGGAAGAATCTGAGGATACGGATATTCTATTGCGGGGAAATCAATTTGAGACCCTGAGTGAGAGTTTGTGTTTAGGGGGGCAGGTGCGGGCATGTCACCGGGGGGGTTGGGGGTTTGCCAGCTTTAATCGTCTCACCCAACTGGCCGAACAAATTGAAGCCGCGATCGCCGCTGCCCGACTGGTAGGGGATGACGAAACCCATTTAGCTCCCATTAACCCCATTCAAGACAGCCAGTTTTTAGCCCTGACCGGCACCGATCCCCGCGATGTGCCCCTAGAGCAAAAAAAAGATCTCTGCCAGCACTACAGTGAGCTTCTGCGCCGTACGTCTGAGCAAATTACCACCGTCTTTGTCCGCTACAGCGATAGTCGTCAACGTTTGCTGCTGGCCACCTCAGAGGGAACCCTGCTGGAGCAGTCCTGGGTGGATATGGAAATGCGCTTTGCCGCCACAGCCCGTAATAGCAGTAAGGTACAGACCGGCAGGGAAACCACAGGATCGCGCCAGGCCTACGAAGATCTATTGGGATTAGAAGACCAGGTGCAACGAGCCGCTCAACGGGCTGTCGAGGCGCTGACCTTACCCCCGGTGCGGGGCGGAATCTATACCGTCGTGATTGACCCTATCCTGACCGGTCTGTTTGTCCATGAAGCCTTTGGCCACCTGTCTGAAGCAGATATGGCTTACGAAAACCCAGATTTGCTAGAGGTCATGACCCTGGGACGACGCTTTGGCCCAGCAGACTTACAAATTTTTGATGGGGCAGCCCTACAGGGCCATCGGGGCAGCTATCTCTACGATGATGAAGGCACCCCTGCCACGGTCACCCAACTGATTAAAGATGGCGAACTGGTGGGGCGATTACATTCACGGGAAACCGCCGGTAAGTTAGGGGAACAACCCACAGGGAACGCCCGCTGTCTGGATTATCGCTACCCTCCATTGGTACGGATGACCAACACCTGGATTGGACGGGGAACTACACCCGCCGCTGATTTGTTTACCGATATTCGCGAAGGGGTTTATGCCCGCAACTGGCTGGGGGGAATGACCAATGGCGAAATGTTTACCTTCAGTGCCGGGGAAGCCTGGATGATCCGCAATGGCCAGATTGCTGAACCTGTGCGGGATGTCACCCTTTCCGGCAATGTGTTTACCACCCTGGCAGATATTGAGGCGATCGGCGATGACTTTTACTGGGATGAGTCTGGCGGTTGCGGCAAGGGTGGGCAAAATGGTTTACCCGTCGGCTGCGGCGGTCCCAGTTTGCGAATTCGCAATGTCGTTGTGGGCGGAGAAACGGACGCGTTCTAATTTCTGTCAAGCCCTTTACAAAAGTTCAATTTGTCTTGAGCATAGTAGAGGACGCAAAAATTTGGAGAGTTGTTTGTGGAACGCACATTTTTAGCCGTTAAACCGGATGGAGTTCAGCGCGCTCTGGTGGGTGAAATTATCCAGCGGTTTGAAGCGAAGGGATTTAAGCTGGTTGGATTGAAATTGATGAACGTCAGCAAAGAGCTGGCTGAACAACACTACGGCGAACACAAAGAAAAACCCTTCTTCCCCGGCCTGGTGCAATTCATCACCTCCGGCCCCGTGGTGGCCATGGTGTGGGAAGGCAAAGGTGTTGTTGCTTCTGCCCGTAAAATCATTGGTGCCACCAATCCGCTCAACTCAGAACCCGGCACGATTCGGGGCGACTACGGTGTCGATATTGGGCGCAACATCATTCATGGTTCGGATGCCGTAGAAACTGCCCAGCGGGAAATTGCCCTCTGGTTCCAGCCGACAGAACTGGTCTCTTGGGAACCCACCCTGAGCAGCTGGATTTACGAGTAATCACTCAGGTCATTCATGGGCATCTGTGGATCTGGGCGATCGAAACCATCATCCCACCAGATCCACACCCATCCTTTCAAATTTCAGAAGAACAGGTAGCAAAAAATTGGAATTTACCACTATCTACGATTGATGCGCTCATTTTGATTAGTGCTGTAATTCAATCCCTACAAAACGTTGCTCAAAACGAGAGCTGGCAATATTTAGTTTCTCGTCCTCATCCCTGGCGTAAACAGCTTTATATTAAAGGACGGAAATTATTAGCCTCGACGGTCTGGCAGGATATGATTGCCAACGAGATGTCGATAGAAGAGGCAGCCGAAAACTGGGATTTATCCACATCTATTATTAATGAAGTTATTCAGTATTGCCTGAGTCACCAGGAACTTCTGAAATCGGAAGCAGATGAAGAATACTTACGCTTAAACATGAAAGGAGTTCCTCTTGAGCCTGCGCCTTCTGCTTGACGAAGATTCTCAAGCAAAATATTTAATTAATCTTCTGGTAGCAGCAGGCCACGATGTCATCACTATTGACGGAGAATTATATTATTTAGCTACTATCGAGATATATAAGTATCCATCAACAGTCTGAGGCAGTCTAGAAGCCAAGTGTGCTCAGGTGGCCCTAAACCTGCTAAATTTACCACAGGTCTGTGTGTAGAAGGCTTAATCAGTTAGGAAAGGGCAACATGAGAGTTCTGGTCATTGGCGGCGACGGCTATTGTGGATGGGCAACGGCATTACACCTCTCTAATCGCGGTTATGAGGTGGGCATTCTCGATAGTCTGATCCGGCGGCACTGGGACCATGAGTTATGTGCAGAAACCCTCACCCCGATCGCCCCCATTCAAACCCGGTTGCGGCGCTGGCAGGATTTAACCGGCAAATCGATCGACCTGTTCATCGGTGATATCTGCAACTACGAGTTTCTCGATAAAACCATGCGGCAGTTTGCCCCAGATGCGGTGGTGCATTTTGGTGAACAACGCTCAGCCCCCTATTCAATGATCGATCGGGAACATGCCGTCTTCACCCAGGTGAACAATGTGGTGGGGACGCTGAACTTGCTCTACTCGATTCGAGAAAACTTCCCCGACTGCCATCTGGTCAAACTGGGCACCATGGGCGAGTACGGTACGCCTAATATCGATATCGAAGAAGGCTACATCACGATCGAACACAACGGCCGCAAAGATACCCTTCCCTATCCCAAACAACCCGGCTCCTTCTACCACCTGAGCAAAGTCCACGATAGCCATAACATTCACTTCGCCTGCCGGATCTGGGGACTGCGGGCCACGGACCTGAACCAGGGGGTGGTCTATGGGGTGCTGACAGAAGAAACCGGCATGGATGAACTGCTGATTAACCGACTGGATTACGATGGCGTGTTTGGTACGGCTCTGAATCGCTTCTGTATTCAAGCGGCGATCGGCCATCCCCTCACGGTCTATGGCAAAGGTGGTCAAACCCGTGGCTTCCTCGACATTCGCGATACGGTGCGCTGCATTGAGTTAGCGATCGTCAATCCCGCAGCCCAGGGTGAATTTCGCGTCTTCAACCAGTTCACAGAGCTGTTCAGTATCGGTGACCTGGCCCTGATGACCAAGAAAGCAGGGAATGCCGTGGGGCTGAATGTGGAAATTAACCACCTGGAAAATCCCCGCGTCGAAAAAGAAGAGCATTACTTTAATGCCAAAAACACCAATCTGCTCGACTTAGGCTTACAACCCCATTACCTGTCTGATTCCCTGCTGGATTCGTTGCTCAACTTCGCAGTCAAGTACAAACACCGGGTGGATGACTCTCAAATTCTTCCCAAGGTGAAGTGGAAAGGTTAAGCTTATCTGCTGGTGAGAGGGTAATTTGCAGTTCAAGTGAACTTTAAGGTTCGGGCCAAAAAATACTCACTTCGGCACAGGACGGGTCTACGTCCACTGGGCTAGGTTTGAAGTGCAGCAGGCTGAGGGCTGGGAGACGGTTTCTGGCAGGGAATCAAAGCTTCAATAGCCTAGAGCAGGTTGAACGACGACCAGCGGGGAAGGTTAGATGCGAGATCTGGTGGAATCTGTCCTGACCAGTGATGAAAAAATCGATCTGGCTCGGTTTCTGGATCGATTAATCCAACAGGGGAAGCAGTATTTTTTAAGAAACGAAATTCTTCAACATTTTAGTAGTTATTGTAGGGAGGCGGAAAAAGCTGCCCATTTTTACTACGCTTCCTATCTGGGTAAACTGCTGCACTATACCCATGAATTAATTCTGGAAGAGGGAGCAGTCTGGCTGCTGGTGCGCTCCACCATCAATGACCAGCAGATCTGGCAAATCAGCACGGATCTGAACCGTTATGGCCGCATGTCTCCCCAGGACTTACTGGAAGTCCGCGATCGCCTGGTCAACCGCTCCCAGAGCAGCATTCTGGAAATCAATGTGCATCCCTTCTACAACATGGCCTATACCGTGGAGGACCCCAGAAATATTGGGCAGGGATTAGCCTTTCTGAACCATTACCTCTGTAACCAGGTTTCTATCGATCGTACCCGCTGGTTAGATGTCCTGTTTCAGGTGCTGTGCGGGCATGAATACGATGGTCTTTCTCTGTTGATTAATGAGCAGATCGGCAGTGGGGAAGACCTTTACAAACAAGTGCAGCAGGCCCTCTGGTTTATCCGCCAGCGACCCGGTGATGAACCCTGGGAACAATTACACTACTATCTGGAAAAATTGGGCTTTGCCCCCGGTTGGGGCGATCGGGCCAGTCGGGTAGAAGAAACCCTGGAACTGCTGCAATACCTGATCGACAGTCCTGCCCCTCCCATTCTGGAAGCCTTTTTGGCCCGCATCCCCATCGTTTTTCGGGCTGTGCTGGTTTCAATCCACGGTTGGGTGGGCCAGTCCGGGGTGATGGGGCGGAGCGAAACGATGAGCCAGGTTTCCTACGTGCTGGAGCAGGCCAGACAGTTGGAACATGAACTACAGTCAGACATTAAACGTTCGGGTCTGGATCGGCTGGGTATTCGCCCTCAGGTGGTGATCCTCACCCGGCTGATTCCCCACTGCGAGGAAACGCTCTGTTATCTACCTCTAGAAAAACTGGCGGAGACCATGAACGGCTGGATTTTGCGGGTGCCATTTCGCGAATGCAATCCCAATGTGACGGATAACTGGATCTCTAAATTTGAAATCTGGCCCTACCTGGAAAATTTTGCTATAGATGCAGAAAAAGTCTTACTGGCCCAACTGGGGGGCAGACCCCAACTGATCGTTGGTCACTATAGCGATGGCAATCTGGTCGCCTATCTGCTGGCACGGCGGTTTAAGGCGATTCACTGTCAGGTGGCCCATGCCTTAGAGAAACCTAAATATCTGTTCAGCGACCTCTACTGGCAGGACTGGGAAGCCCAGTATCACTTTTCTGCCCAGTTTACCGCCGACCTGATTACGATGAATGCGGCCAACTTTATCATCACCTCTTCCTATCAGGAGATTGTCGGGACGCCGGAATCCGTTGGGCAGTATGAATCTTACAAATGCTTTACAATGCCGCAGTTGTACCACGTGGTGAATGGAATCGAATTGTGCAGTCCCAAGTTTAATCGGGTGCCCCCAGGGGTGAATGAAAACATATTTTTCCCATACACCCGCAAAGATTCCCGCGATCCCTGCCTCTGCCAGCGCATCGATCATCTGCTTTTTCACCACACTGATGATCACATCCTCGGCCACCTGGATCAGCCGGAAAAAAAACCTCTGCTGACGATCGCCCCCATCAGTTCCATCAAAAACCTAACTGGACTGGTGGAGTGCTTTGGCCGGAGCTTGGATCTGCAAAACCATTGCAATTTAATCCTGATTACCAGCAAACTGCATCCCTCCGAAGCGTCCCACGCTGAAGAAGAAACTGAAATTGCCCAACTGCATGATCTGATTGACCGTTACCAACTCCACGGGCGAGTTCGCTGGTTAGGTCTGCCCCTACCCCACACCGATTTGGGGGAAATCTATCGAGTTGTTGCCGATCAGCGCGGCTTCTTTGTTCACTTTGCCCGCTTTGAAGCCTTTGGCCAAACCATTCTAGAAGCCATGATCTCCGGTTTACCCGCCTTTGCCACCCAGTTTGGCGGTTGCCTGGAAATTATTAAGGATGGCGACAACGGCTTTCACATCAACCCCACGGACCCGGAAGGGACAGTGAAAAAAATTCTGGCCTTTATCCACGCCTGTGCGGCTGATCCGACTTACTGGCAGGGAATTTCTGAGCGGGCGATCGAGCGGGTGCAGCAGCAGTACAACTGGCCCTCCCACATCCGGCAATTGCTATTACTGACTAAAATTTACGGGTTCTGGAACTGTATGGCCCAGCAGCAACGGGAGGCCCTCCTGAATTACATGGACACTCTTTACCATCTGATCTACAAACCCAGAGCCGCAGAAATTCTCGCCCAACATCTGTACCGCTAATATTTGACCGCCACTTATTAATAGCCCTATGGATACAACGGTTTCAGCCCTATCCGCTCAACCTCTGATTTATACCGACTGGAGTGTGGTAGAAACTCAGTTTAATCCTGAGCGACTCCATGCCAGAGGCACCCTGTTCACGATCGGCAATGGCTATCTGGGCACGCGGGGCAGTTTTGAGGAAGGCTATCCCCAGGCGTTACCCGCAACGTTGATCCACGGGGTTTATGACGATGTGCCGGTGATGTACACCGAGCTGGCCAACTGTCCCGACTGGTTACCCCTGGTGCTGGTGATCAATGGCGATCGCTTCCGCCTCGACCAGGGGGAAATTCTCAGCTATGAACGCCAGTTAAACCTGCGCTGGGGGGTGCTGAGCCGTAACATTCGCTGGCGCAGTCCGGCTGGGAAAACCGTAGATCTGCAGTTTGAACGCTTTGCCAGTCGGGCAGATCAGCATGTCCTGGCCCTGCGCTGTCAGATCACCCCGGTAGATTTTGATGGCTATCTCGAAGTGCAATCCAGCATTAACGGCTATCCAGAAAATCAGGGGTTTAATCATTGGGAATGGCTGGATCAGGGCAAAACCGAAGCGGGAGTCTGGTTACGAGTGCGAACTCGCAGTTCCCGGATTGAACTGAGTATGGCCACCAGCCTGGAGGTGAGGGGAACAGCCGCCAGCCTACAGGTGACGAATGTGCCCGGTTATCCCACCATGTCTACAGCGTTTATGGTCAGCGCCCATCAGACGGTCAGCCTGGAAAAGCGGATCATCGTATTTACCTCCAGAGATCGCAACTATGGGTTTGGTCTGGCTCAGGAAAGGCTGGCAACCCTCCCGTCCTACGAGGAACTGCTCCAATCCCATCAACAGGCCTGGGAGCAAGTCTGGTCCAGCAGTGACATTGTCATTACCGGCGATACGACCGCCCAACTCGCTGTCCGCTATAACCTGTTTCAATTGTTGATCAGTGCTCCTCTCTCCGACCCTCAGGTCAGTATTCCGGCGAAAACCCTCTCCGGCTTTGGCTATCGGGGGCATATCTTCTGGGATACCGAAATTTTTATCCTGCCCTTTTTTATCTACACCCAGCCCAACCTGGCCCGCAATCTGCTCTCCTACCGCTACCATACCCTCCCCGGCGCGCGGCGTAAGGCCATTCACTACGGTTACAAAGGGGCGATGTACGCCTGGGAAAGTGCCCATACCGGCGATGAAGTCACTCCCCGCTGGGCCATTCCCAATCAACCCTACAGTCAGGATGTGCGAATCTGGTGCAGCGATCGGGAGATTCACATCAGCGCCGATATTGCCTATGCCGTCTGGTGCTACTGGCAGGCCAGCCAAGACCACGACTGGATGCGCGACTATGGGGCTGAAATTATTCTGGACACTGCCCTGTTCTGGATGAGCCGGGTGGAGTGGGATACCCAGCAGGAACGCTATGAAATCCGGGAGGTAATTGGGGCGGATGAGTACCATGAACTGGTGAATAACAATGCCTTTACCAACCGGATGGTGCAGTGGCACTTAGAGCGAGCGGTTTATGTTTATGACTGGTTAACTCAAGCCTTTCCAGAGCAGGCCGCCCAGTTACAGGTCAAACTGCATCTCACCCCGGAGCGGCGGTCTCGCTGGCAGGATATGGCTGAACATCTCTGGATTCCGATTGACTCAACCACTGGCTTACTGGAGCAATTTGAAGGGTTCTTCCAACTCCAGGACATTCAACTGGCAGACTACGAACCCCGCAGCCGTTCCATGCAAGCGATTCTGGGAATTGAGGGCGCAAACAAACGCCAGGTGCTCAAGCAACCCGATGTCTTGATGCTGTTGTACCTGATGCGGCAATCCCAACTGTTTCCCTACGATCAGACCACCTTAGAGACCAACTGGAACTACTACGCCCCCCGCACAGATATCACCTATGGCTCATCCCTCGGTCCTGCCATCCACGCTATTCTGGCCGCAGATCTGGGTAAGCTGAGCGAAGCCTACGATCGGTTCATTCAGGCCGCCCTGGTCGATCTGGAAGATTTACGGGGAAATTCAGCCGAAGGCATTCATGCGGCTGCAGCGGGGGGGGTGTGGCAGGCCGTGATTTTTGGCTTTGCTGGTGTTCAATTTGTAGACGGTGTGCCCATTGCCCATCCCCATCTCCCGGAAACCTGGAGCAGCCTGCAGTTTAAGTTATTTTGGCGGGGAAAATGGTACAGGTTCAATCTGACGGCCGATCCTCCCTCTCCCGTGACGGTGGCCAGCTGCGGGGAGTAATTTTTGATCTCGATGGCGTGCTCACCGATACGGCGGAACTTCATTATCAGGCCTGGCAGCGTTTAGCCAATGAAGAAGGATTACCCTTTAACCGCCAGGCCAACGAAGCACTGCGGGGGGTTTCGCGGCGGGACTCACTGTTGCTGATCCTGGCTGAGCGTTCCTACCCTGAAGCTGCCCTGGCAGAAATGATGGAGCGGAAGAATCGCTATTACGGAGAATTGCTCCAGACCCTCACCCCAGCGGCCCTCTTACCGGGAGCCATAAACTTGTTGGAGGAATTGCGCCAGGTCGGGATTAAGATTGCGATCGGTTCAGGAAGTAAAAATGCCCGTACCGTGATTGAAAAATTGGGTCTGAGGACTTGGGTGGATGCGATCGCCGATGGCCACAGTGTGGAGCGAACTAAACCAGCTCCTGATCTCTTTCTCTGTGCCGCCCACCTGCTCGGTCTTAAGCCCCACCAGTGTGTGGTGTTTGAAGATGCAGCCGCAGGGATTGAGGCCGCCCGGGCGGGGGGGATGAAAACTGTGGGGATTGGCCCAAGGGAGCGAGTTGGAGCAGCAGATATCGTTCTAGCGGACCTGCAGGGCGTTCACTGGACTGATCTGGCTACCCAACTAACCTGCACCCCACCAGAGTAAATGTGTCTCTCCCGTGTCATCTAGCCGGGGAAGGAGCAGCCCCCCAGATTAGCTCAGCTCAAAGTTGCAATCTTTCTGTATCTTCTGCAGGACTATTAATCTACCCATAGCCTAACTTTAGAGCCTGGGAAGTTCTAGCGGTGCTTGTTACATTCACGGGTAGTAATGGAAATTGTGAAACCCCTTATCCAAGCAAATTTAAGCCAGAAGGAAGCAGAGCATATGACTGAAAGTATGCAAGCGAAGAATATGCAAGCGAAGAATATACAGGCTATGCACCAACCTGAACCCACCCCTACCATGTCCTATTCCTCCGTCCCCAGCTCTAAACCCAGTTCTGATTCCACCAAGTCTGAAAAAGGCCGTCCCCATACCGTAGCTACAGCGATCGGGGTAGCTGGTGGTGCGGTGGCTGGAGCAACAGTGGGTCGGCTGGTGGGAGGTAAACTGGGGGCCGCCGTGGGAGCCGTTGCCGGAGGGATTGCCGGAGCCTCTGTGGGTCGCCAGGTCGCCGAAGATATGGACCATACGATCGAGGGTGTGGCCAGTAGCGTCAAGGAAACTGCCAGTGAGATCGGTCATAACGTAGTGGATGTGATGACGGCGGTGAAGACCAAAGTTAACGAAGCAGATGTGAAACAAATTACCGACTCAGTCCGAGAAACAATTGATGAAGCCCGACCTGCCGTCAGAAATGTAGTGGAAACGGTGCAGCACAAGATTGACGAGGCCGATGTGGCCGGGATTAGCTCTTCGGTGCAGCACAAGATTGAGGAAGCCGATGTGCGGGGTATTAGCTCTTCGGTGCAGCACAAGATCGAAGAAGCGAATGTGGGAGGCATCACTGAATCTGTGCGGGGCAAAATTGAAGAAGCCGATGTGCGGGGTATTACCTCCTCCGTCCAGCACAAGATCGAAGAAGCGAATGTGGGAGGCATCACTGAATCCGTGCGGGGCAAAATTGAAGAAGCCGATGTGGCAGGGATTTCCCACTCCATCAAAGAAACAGTGGATGAATCTCGTCCTGCCATTACGGATGCGGTTTCTAGCAGTGCCGAAAATGTCAAAACCACGATCGGCAATGTGACCCACGCAGCCCAGGATACGGTTAGCCAGGTTCGTCCAGCGATCAACAATGCGGTTCAAAGTGGGGCAGAAAACCTCAAGTCTGCGGCCAGTGATGTGGCTGATCGGGCTAAGGACAAAGCCGCTGGGATTAACGATCGGTCCACCACCCCCGGTTGGAGTAGCGCTGGAACACCCACTTCGATGGGAGCCGATCTGTCTAGCTATGGAACCGCCCCCTCATCCCGTCAGGATGCAGCTATGCCCGGTACAGACACCACCAGCTTCCCCAGTGCCCTGAACCCGGAAATGGGAGAGGAAGACCTGGCCGAGATGGATGTGCTGATCATTGCCACGGAACGGCCAATCGAACCGGAATCCAGCCGGGACAAAGATAACCATCCTCTGATCTAAGCCAGTTGGTCTCAGTCAGGCAGAGAGTTAAAAATCGGCATTTTGGGGTGTACGGGGAAAGGGAATCACATCGCGGATATTGCCAATCCCCGTCATAAATTGGACCAGCCGTTCAAAGCCCAGACCAAACCCAGCGTGGGGAACGGTGCCATAGCGACGTAAATCCAGATACCACCAGTAGGGAGCCAGATCTAAACCCTGCTCACTGATGCGTTGTTCCAGCACCTCCAGCCGTTCCTCCCGTTGGGAACCGCCAATAATTTCCCCAATTTTGGGCGCCAGCACATCCATGGCCCGCACCGTCTTGCCGTCCTCGTTCAAGCGCATGTAAAACGCTTTAATTTGTTTGGGATAATCCGTCACAATCACTGGTTTCTTGAACAATTGTTCCGCCAGGTAACGTTCGTGTTCAGATTGTAAATCCAGCCCCCATTGCACCGGAAATTCAAACGGGTGGTTACTTTTCTCTAACAGCGCGATCGCCTCTGTGTAGGTAATGCGCTCAAACTGATGGCTGATAATATTTTCTGCCGTCGCCAGAACAGACTTGCTCTCATCCACCCACTGATTACAGAAGGCCAGATCTTCCGGGCAGGTATCGAGCACGTGCTGAAAAATAAACTTCAGAAACGCTTCCGCCAGATCCATATCCCCCTCCAGATCGCAGAACGCCATCTCCGGCTCCACCATCCAGAACTCTGCCAGGTGACGGGAGGTATTGGAGTTTTCAGCTCGAAAGGTGGGACCAAAGGTGTAGACGTTGGTGAAGGCCATGGCCATAATTTCCGCCTCTAACTGGCCACTCACCGTCAAGTAAGTGGGACGTCCAAAAAAATCCTGGCTGTAGTCTACTTTTTGGTCTGGCGTGAGGGGAACCTTGCTTAAATTCAGACTGGTGACCGCAAACATTTCCCCCGCCCCTTCACAATCACTGGCGGTAATGATCGGCGTATGCACCCAGAGAAAGCCCCGCTCCTGAAAGAACTGGTGAATTGCATGGGCACAGGCATTGCGAATCCGAAACACGGCTCCTAAGGTGTTGGTGCGCGATCGCAGGTGGCCGATCGTTCTTAAAAACTCCAGACTGTGGCGCTTCTTTTGCAACGGATAGGTCTCCGGGTCTGCCTCTCCCCACACCTGCACCTGGTCAGCCTGCAATTCAATTCGCTGATTTTTGCCCTGGGAGGCTACCAGCATACCCGCTACGGTCACAGAAGCCCCGGTATTAAGCTGTTTCAGGACTTCGGTATAGTTCGGCAGATCCCGCTTAAGAATCACCTGTAGACTTTGCAGAGAAGACCCATCGTTGACTTCCAGAAATGTGAATTCTTTCTGCTCCCGCTTGGTTCGGACCCAGCCCTTAACCTTGACACGGGTTCCCGGCTCCCCCTGACGCAGCAGATGGATCATCCGTTCAGTGTTGCTCTGCAGTGAATCCACCTGCCCCTCTGGCTGGCCTGGTGTTCCTGAAGAAGGTGTTCCTGAAGAAGGTGTTCCTGAAGAATGATTGGCACTCATGCTAAAAGCTTCCCCGACCCAATACGGCTGTTTTCCAGTCTAATCACTCTTGAAACCAGAAAACTACTGAGGGGCAAACCAGCGCCGGATCATCAATTCCATTTCACCGCTGCTGATCATCTCTTGCAGAATGCGGTTGAAGTCTTTGACCAGGACAGACCCTTTGGGAAAAGCGATGGCAAATTCGGTGGCTGGCTTTTCTGTAATCGGATACATCTTCAGTTCGGGGCGATTTTCCGTGTAGGTTTCCGCCACGATCGCTTCCACAATGGCCGCATCCACCTGGCCAATCCGCAGCGCTTGCACCATTTCCCCCACCCGGCGAAAGCGAACAATTTTCAGGGTGGGCATCCGTTGGATCAGCTCTTCAATCTGCCGTTCCTGAATCGTCCCTAACTGCACCCCCACCGATCTACCCGCCAGATCCCTGAACTGTTTAATCTCCCGATCGCTGCGGCTGATAATCGTATCACGGGATTGAAAGTAAACTAGTGAGAAATCTACAATCTGGCGGCGTTCCGGCGTGGGGGTAATTGCGGCCAGGGCAAAATCTAGCTTGCGTCCCGCTAAGGCCGGAATGAGCTGGTTAAAGTCAATGTCCTGAATTTGATAGGTCAAGCCCAGTTTTTTGGCAATATAGTTCGCTAGCTCAATATCAAAACCAACAATTTCCCCCTCGGAACCAATCCGATACTGAAAGGGGGGATAGTCCGTTGCCGTCCCCATGACTAAAGTTGTGCGGGGAGCTTGACTGTTGGGAGTCTGGGCCTGGGCAGGGTTAAAAGCAGACAAGGGAAACAGAACTAGCAGGGGCAGGAGCCCGGACAGCAAAGCGTTTGAGAGGGAAACGTTCAATGGGGAAACGTTCAATGGGGAAACATTCAACAGGGCAGATTTGCGTTGTGCAGCCATTGTCATTCCAAAACAGGTTGAGCAAGAAGAGGGAGCAGGGTCTGAGGTTACGGCGGAGGTCGGTCTAAGTACTAATGAACTCCTGAACGGCTTGGCTCAGGAGTTTTACGTTATCAGTGCAGCAGTAGCACTATCTCAACACAAACAAATCCCCAATTTGGCAACCAAAGTACTGGCAAAGGGTTTTGATCGTATTGGTGTCCACCCGACTGAATTTGTTATTGAACAAACGATTAACGGTTGTAATCCCAAGGCGGGTATCTGCAGCCAATTTGTGCTGGGAGAGCTTTGGATCTTTTTCAGCCATCAAAACAGCTAAACGGCAGTATATATTCCCTGAATTCATCTCTGTCATTTCCACATCAAATTGTGTTCACATCAACAAGTAAAGCATATATCTATCAAATAGAAAACATCCATCCCAGGACAGATTTATGCAAAAATATCCCTCGCCTGAGTTTACAGTATATACGTATCCTATCTGGCTTCCTACAGGCTGGGCGTACTGTTGGTTAATCTCAATTACTGCAGACGGGTCAAGCGATTCAACCTTATGCAGAGCAACGATTAAGATTGCATAACGGCCCCCAGAGTGGTAGGGTCAGAAAGTCTGTGCAGCCTCTTAAAGAAATGATTAAAAAACTTAAACCGCTGGTGCAGATCAAAGAATTCTGTTTGCAACGTCCTTTTCTCTGGCTGGGTGTGCCGGTGGGAACCGCCATGGTCTGTGTTCCTCTGATTCTGGCCCAGGCCTTCTCTAATCCCCAGACAACTAATTCCCAGACAACTAATCCCCAGACAACGGCTGGTTCAACCCCACTGCCCCCTCCGGGTGTCGGACAGAATGGCCAGGCATCTCGTTCACTGCCTCCCGATCTGTTCAGTAAAGCCTCCTTGTTAAATCAGGTTGATCCCCTCCAAAGCCCTCGTTCAACTAAATCTGCTCCCAGCAACCCTCAAACGGGTGCTCAACTTCCTGGGCAAAGCCGCTCTGCCAGACCTTCACAACCTCCCAACGCAACCCCAATCTCCCCACCCCCAGCCAAACTCCGACCCGTTCCTCCCTCCCAAGGGGCCGTGCCAGAAATTCGCGTTGCCATCTCCTTTAAGGAGGGGTCTACAAATATCCAGGATAGAAAATTTTTCTCGGTGGGAGCAGCCACGCCAACCCCTCTGGTAGATGATCAGGGCAGGGTACTGGGCACCTTACCGGCGAATCAGGGGGTTTACGCTCAAGTCAATGCTCAGGGCCTACAGGTGGGTTCGCTTCAGGCTTCCACATCAGTTTGGGTTGAACCGGAGCGCGGTGGACTGTTCTTCCTGGATGGGCGTTGGTATCGGGGGCGGTTACGCTTGCTCAATTTAAACGGCGGCTTAGTGGCAGTTAACTACGTCGATCTGGAGCAATACCTCACCAGTGTCGTGGGGTCAGAAGTGTATCCCAGCTGGCCGATGGATGTGTTGAAAGCCCAGGCGATCGCCGCCCGCTCCTATGCCCTGGCCCATGCCCTCCAGCCCCACAGTTCCTATTTTGATCTGGGGAATACGCAACGCTGGCAGGTGTACCGGGGAATTGAAACTGAGTGGAATACCAGCGATCAAGCTGTTAAAGCAACCCGTGGTTTAGTGCTCAGCCGCAGCGGTAGTGTCGTACTGTCTATGTATGCTGCCAGTGACGATATTGTCCGGGAAGTCTTTGGCGGGCGGGGCATGAGCCAAAGGGGAGCCTACCAATTGGCCCAGCGGGGTTACAATTACCTGCAAATTCTGGGAACCTACTATCCAGGTTCTGGATTAGCCCAAATTCGTCTGCAGTAAACGGCTACCCCTCCTGTTGGACGCTAAACTCCTAACGTTTCCACCCCACCAATTTCCAAAACCTGCACCAGAAAAGCCAGACGATCGGCTGTTTCTTCAATCAGTTTGGTGGTGGGTTTCCCTGCCCCATGGCCAGCCTGGGTTTCAATCCGAATCAGCACAGGAGCTGCTCCTCGCTGAACCGCCTGAAGGGCTGCCGCAAACTTAAAGCTATGGGCTGGCACCACCCGATCGTCGTGGTCAGCGGTGGTAATTAAGGTGGCTGGATAGGCCATACCGGGCTGGAGATTATGCAGAGGGGAATAACGGTAAAGCACCGCAAAATCCTCTGGGTTCTCCGCCGAACCATACTCATTCACCCAGGCCCAGCCGATCGTAAAGCGATGAAAGCGCAGCATATCCATCACCCCCACAGCGGGCAGGGCGGCAGCAAACAGATCGGGATGTTGGGCCATACAGGCACCCACAAGCAATCCCCCATTGCTGCCCCCAGAGATTGCTAGCTGACTGGGACAGGTATATTTGTGTTCGATTAACCAGACCGCCGCCCCAATAAAATCATCAAATACATTTTGCTTTTTATCCTTCATCCCCGCCTGATGCCAGGTTTCGCCATACTCCCCACCCCCGCGCAGGTTCGGCACCGCATAAACGCCCCCCATTTCCATCCAGACCAGGGTGCTGACCGAAAAACTGGGGGTGAGGGAAACATTAAACCCACCATAGCCATAGAGCAGGGTTGGATTAAACCCTTCCAGTTTTAGCCCCTTCTTATGGGTAATAAACAGGGGGACACGGGTGCCATCTTTACTGGAATAAAAGACCTGATGGGTTTCATAGTCCTGGGGGTTAAAGTCCACCTGGGGTTGGCGGAATAGGGTACTTTTGCCAGTGCTGCAGTCGTAGTGATAGATCGTGGTAGGGGCCGTGAAGCTGGTAAAGCTGTAGAAGGTTTCCTGATCCTGCCGTTGCCCCCCAAAGCCACTGACCGAACCGAGACCGGGCAAGTCGATCGATCGCAGCGCCTGGCCCTGCAAATCAAAGACCTGAATTTGGCTATGGGCATTCTTCAGGTAGGCGGCAATGAATTGATCGTGGATCAGGCTGACGGATTCCAGGGTTTGGGTTTGTTCAGCAATGATTTCCTGCCAGCGATCGCGAGCCGGTTGGGTAATATCAATACCGATCACGCGCCCACGGGGAGCCTCCAGATTGGTATGGAACCAGAACAGCGTCCCCTCATTGCCAATAAAACTGTAATGCGCTTCAAAGTCGGAAATAAGTTCGACCACCGGGGTCTGGGGTTGAGTGAGATCCTGATAAAAAATCAGATTACATGGGTCCGTTCCCCGCCAGACCGCAATGATCAGATACTGACCGTCCTCGCTGACCGTGGCGTTAAACCCCCATTCCTTCTGGTCGGGACGTTCGTAGATCAAGACATCTTCACTCTGGTCCGTACCGAGACGATGGTAGTAGAGCTTTTGATAATAATTGATCTCCTCTAAGGTGCGATCGGGGCGGGGAGCATCATAGCGGCTGTAGTAAAACCCCTGTCCATCTAACCGCCAGGCCACCCCAGAAAATTTGATCCATTGCAGCTGATCCGGCAGATCCCGCCCGGTTTCAACCTCCCGAACCCGCCATTCCTGCCAATCCGAACCCGCCATCGCCAGCCCATAGGCCATCAGCTTGCCATCCTCACTGATCGCCAGATTAGCCAGGGCGATCGTGCCATCCGCAGATAGGGTATTGGGATCTAACAAAACTTGCGGTTCCCCCTCCAGGTCAGTGAGGGAATAAAGAACGCTCTGATTCTGTAATCCGTCATTTTTGAAGAAAAAATAGCGTTGTCCGCGCTGAAACGGCACACTGTACTTTTCGTAATTCCACAATCGGGTCAGCCGCTGGAAAAGGGCCTGACGGGCTGGAATTGCGTTCAGGTAGGCAAAGGTGAGGTCATTTTGAGCGGCAATCCAGGCTTGGGTGGCTTCGCTTTGACTGTCTTCGAGCCAGCGGTAGGGATCAGCCACTTCTGTACCGTGGTAATTATCGACCTGCTCAACGACAGGGGTGGGGGGATAGGAGAGGGGGTGGGTCAAACTTGACATGGTTTGGAATTGTGGGGAATTGCATCGGAGATCACTGACTTAATTCTGACCTACACCCTCCATCTGTTTCTGCTGCTGCTGGAGTTGCTGGTTCTGCCTATCGACCAGATTCTGAACCTCTTTGCTCTGGTCAATGGCCTTCATACCGCCCTCTACCCCCTTCTGATAGGTTTCCTTAACTGGATTGACACAACCTGTCCCTAGACTTAATAAGGCCAGACTTGTGACCAGAAAGAATACCCATTTATCAGTCGCCGCCGTTTTCTGCATATCCCTCATCCCAACCCTATTTTTATCCTGCATATTTCTATTCTACCGGGCTGGTGAAACAGCATCCAGAGGGCGATCGCCCCAGCCATAGGGTAAGACAAGCAGAAAACCAGCGAATCAGCCTGGCTTAACAGAGCGGTGTGTCTTCCGATCCAGGGCAGGGCCAAGCGGCGATCGCTACACTTAAGGAGTAATCAAAACTTAAGAAGTAATCAAAAATAAAAGCAAACGGTGGCAACAACAACACTGGGTAAAACGGGTCCAACAGTTCCGCCCCTGGGAATTGGCACCTGGGCTTGGGGAGATAAACTGTTCTGGGGATATGGTGAGCGCTATGGTACTGCCGAGGTCGAAGCCGCCTTTCACACTGCTGTGGCCCAAGGGGTTACTTTCTTTGATACCGCTGAAGTTTATGGCTTGGGTGAATCGGAGCGACTCCTGGGCCAATTTATCCAATCCACAACGCAGCCGATCCAGATTGCCACCAAGTATGGGCCGCTGCCCTGGCGGTTTACGGGGGAGTCCGTTAAAACAGCATTGAGTCAGAGCCTGGATCGCTTGGGACTGGAACGGATTACCCTTTACCAGGTTCATTGGCCGTTTAATTTTTTCATGAGCGATCGCACCTTGTTTAAAGCGTTGGCCGAAGAAGTCCAGGCAGGACGGATCGAAGCAGTGGGGGTGAGCAATTACACGGCAGCTCAGATGCAACGGGCCCATCAACTTCTGGCAGACTACGGCATTCCCCTGGCCGTCAATCAGGTGCGGTACTCTCTGGTGACTCGGCAAATTGAAACCCAGGGAATTTTAGCGACGGCCCGCCAACTGGGGGTGACCATTCTGGCCTATAGCCCCCTGGCCCAGGGATTACTCACGGGTAAATATACTGCAGAACATCCGCCTCAAGGCGCCAGAAAAGCCGATGCCCGGTTCAGTCCGGCCGGTCTAGCCCGTCTCTCCCCCGTCCTGAATTTACTGCAACAGTTGGGTGAAACCTATCAGAAAACCCCGGCGCAGGTGGCCCTCAACTGGTTAACTGCTCAGGCTGGCGTGATTCCCATTCCGGGGGCCAAGACTGCCGATCAGTCGAGGGAAAATGCGGGGGCCATAGGCTGGAGTTTAAGTGCAGAGGACATCGCCCGCTTAGACGTAGCCAGTCGTCCCTGGTTAAATTAGCTTAAATCTTGCCATGCCAAATTTATATGTTATTGGCGGTGCCAACGGCTCTGGTAAAACAACAGTTTCATTGTCACTATTGCCAAGCTTTCTTGGAATTTATGAGTACATAAATGCAGATGCGATTGCAAAAGGATTTTCACCGTTTAATCCAGAGTCAAAAGCGATGTAAGCCGGTCGATTAATGTTGGCCGAGATGGAGAGGTTGCTTAGACTTGGAATAGACTTCGCCTTTGAAACTACTCTATCTGCCCGATCTTTCGTTCCCTTTCTGGAAGAGAGCAAGCTGAGAGGCTATACTATCAGGCTGATTTACTTCTGGTTAAGAAGCCCTGAACTAGCGATCGCGAGGGTAGCCAGACGGGTAGCCAGTGGTGGACATGCAATTCCAGAGTCCGATATTCGCAGACGCTACGATCGCAGCCGCCGAAATCTGATCAACCTTTATTTACCGTTGTGTGATACCTGGATGGTTTACGATAATTCTGATTATGAACCCAATATAATTGCTGAGAAGCTTTTTGATCAGCAAGCTATAATTTATGATCATAAAATTTGGCATGAGATTGCTGGAATATGACTGACCAGGAAACAGTTCTGTTTCGCAAAAATTTTGATGCTGCAGTAAAAGCTGCTGTTGCTGGGGCAATCGACCGTCATCGCAGACTGGGGGAGTCAATTGCAGTGTGGAGAGATGAACAGGTTGTAATCCTCGGTCCTGATCAGATACCACCTGTTCAATCGGAAGCAGCCTCAGATAGCCCCGTACATAAGAGCACTACAATCAATAAAACCCAACCCCTTAAGGGTTAATCATGCTTAAAGATGAACACAGATGCCAACACCGCGATCGTGCTGCAGTTTTACCGCGCCTTTGACGATCGTCAGCTTGAGCGGGCCATGGAATTGCTCACCGCCGATTTTGTTGCTCATCTCGCAGGGATGCCGAACCCCCTGAACAGGGAAGCGTTTAAGCAATTTGGACTCAGCTTTTATACCGCCTTTAGGGGAGGACACCATCAGTTTGAGCAGGTGATCGCCGTCGGGGATAAAGTCATTACCCAGGGACACTTTACAGCCAGCCATCAAGGTGCTTTTCAAGGTCTTCCCCCCACAGGCAAACCCATTCAGCTGGCAATTATGCATATCGATCGGCTGCAAAATGGCCAGATTGTAGAGCACTGGGGTCAGGGAGATACACTAGGGTTGATGCAACAATTGGGCATGATCTTTTTACCCGGACCGGCACTGCTTCCTGCGCTGATCAAGAGCCTGCGAGCCAGATTGTTCAAACCATAAGTAAACCCCTAGGTAGAAAACATGGACCATCTTGATCCGGCAGAGAACCCCTGGCAACCCGCTGCCCTGCTGATCCAACCCGCTTTTATCCGTCTGATCGATCAGCTTCGTAAGCGTCTGGAGACCTCCGATTGGAAAGGCAGCTACGAAACCCTGGAGATTTATCCAGACGAAGGAAACGATCCAGCAACAGCGGCGGAAATGCCCCAGGTTTTTTACTGGCTGTACCTAGAGCGGCAGGATCGACGACTGCGGATGAACCTGTGGGAACTTTGTTATCAAATCTGCTTCAGCGACTATCACCCCTGCCTGGATCGAGAAGGGATTGCCGATTTTCAAGTAGGAGAAGTGCAAACCGATCTCAGCCTTTTTGATCCTGAAGGAGACATCGACTGGCATCAACTGGACCGCAAAGCTTATCGGGTTGTGGAGGAGGCCTTTCAAACTCTTTCGCTAGACTAGAAAATACCTTTGCCTGGGAGACAGTAATGTTGGCAATCAGGGGTTCGGCAGGACGGTTAAACTCATATAGCTCCGCCCAGAATCGATCTATACAGCCGGGTGCAGCCTTGTCGTCCCGACCCCAAAATGCTCGGTTCCGTTACCTGCTACTGGGCTGGCTAAGTTTTGTCAGTCTCACCCTTCTACCTGTTCCCTTCCCTGGAGTGATGGCTGCAGAACGGGTGAACGTGCGCTATTCCGTCTTTGAGCGATCGTTGAGCGTGGCGGATTTACAAAATTATGCCCGCTTTGGTGCAGTTTCGCCCGAACTGAAGGCTTATATCGGTCTGTTACGCCCCCAACAGCAATCGCAATTGCGGCAAATTTTACAGCAACGCCTGGATTTGAACGCTGTGACTCTGGCCCAGTTTCTCTATTCGCCGATCGGAGAGCAGCTTTTACAGCGGATTAACCAGGTCGTCAAGACCGAGACTGCCGCAGCGGATTTACCAGCCTTACGCTCTGCTCTGATTCTGTCTGCGGAGGACCCAGGCAGACTAACGGTTCTGAATGTGATCCGCTATTTTCCCGGTGCAACCGTGCGGATTGATCTGGAAGCGGCTCTGGCCATTTTCAATGCTGTGCAGCAGGTGGTGGGGCAAACTGAATCGGCTGTACTGGCCGTCCGGCAACAGTCTCAAATCGAAGCAACGGCAGATCCTCCGATTGGGGCAGCAACCCTGCAGTCTTTACAAACACCGGGTCCCCTGGGCTGGACTAAGCTCAATCTCGTACTGCAGGATGCCAGTCCCACCCGCCTGGAGTTAACCGGCTCTCCCCGTAAATTCCATGCCCAAATTTATTTACCCCGGCACCTCTCCCCCCGCCCCGCTCCGCTGATTGTGATTTCCCACGGTCTCGGTTCCGATCCTCACACCTATGCTTATCTGGCGGAGCATCTGGCTTCCCATGGGTTTGCTGTGGCTGTGCCGGAACACCCCGGTAGCTCTGCCACCCTTCTACTGGCTTTACTGCAGGGCAGAGCTAAAGAGGTCTCCGCTCCCCAGGAGTTTATCGATCGCCCCCTGGATATCAAGTTTTTACTGGATGAATTACAGCGCCGCGCTCCAAGTGATCCCAACCTCAAAGGCCGCGTAGATCTAAACCAGGTGGGTTTAATTGGGCAGTCCCTGGGGGGATACACGGTTTTATCTCTTTCAGGTGCTAAAATTGACTTTGCCCAACTGCAAAAAAGTTGTGTCCAACTGGATCGGACGCTTAATTTATCTTTACTCTTGCAATGTCGGGCCCTGGAGTTACCCCAGCGGGACTATGACTTCAGAGATGACCGGATTAAGGCAACACTCGCCATTAACCCGATCGGCAGCGCCCTATTTGGTTCCGGGGGCTACAGTCAGATCAAAATTCCTATCATGGTCGTCTCCAGTAGTGCCGATACCGTTGCCCCGGCTCTGGCAGAGCAAATTCAACCCTTTACCTGGTTACGGAACCGCGATCGCTACCTGGTGGTAATAGAAGGTGCAACCCACTTCTCTACCCTCGGCCCCTCCCGCCCCAATGCCACTGTTGTCAGCCTACCCACTGGTCTAGTTGGTCCCGCCACCGGACTGGCCCGGAGCTATCTGGATGGCTTGAGCACCGCGTTCCTGCAAACCTATGTGGGTCAGCAGTTCCCTGCTGCGGCCTTACTCACCCCCACCGCCATTGCCACCATGAGTCGCCCCCCCCTTCCCCTCAATCTCAGCCGCCAGTTCAATGCCGAAACCTTAGCTGCTGCCCTGCAGGGGCCCCTCCGGAGCGCCTCGCAACAATCTTCCCAGCCCTCTAAACCTTTCGTGTCTGCGCTGTAGAAAACCGTGGATAGGAATTGGTTGGGCTTTTTGAACTTAAACAAACCGGCAGGGTTCACCTCCCATGATTGTATTGGCCGGGTACGGCGATTGTTGGGGTTGAAACGGGTTGGCCACGGCGGAACCCTAGATCCAATGGCCACGGGCGTTTTGCCGATCGGGTTGGGGGCCGCCACCCGCTTACTTCAATTTTTACCTGAACAAAAAGCCTATCGGGCTACCCTGCGCCTGGGCCTGAGCACCACGACGGATGATATCACCGGCACTCCCCTCAGCCTCCAACCCTATCCAGGGGTAGATCTGCCGCAGATCGAGTCAGCGTTGCAGCAATTTCTCGGCAAGATTGAGCAGATTCCCCCCCAGTACAGTGCCATTCAGGTGCAGGGGCAACGGCTGTATGATCTGGCGCGACAGGGAAAAAATCTGGACCTGGCAGCCCGATCGGTAGAAATTTTTCAGATCCAGATCCTGGACTGGCGGGACGGTGAATTTCCCGAACTGGATCTCGACATTAGCTGCGGGCCAGGCACCTATATTCGGGCCATTGCCAGGGATCTGGGCCAAGTTTTGGGGATGGGGGGAACCCTAGCCGCCCTGACCCGCACCCGCAGTGGTGGATTTGATCTGACCGATAGCCTCAGTTTGACGGAACTGGAAAGCCAACTGCAGCAGCAACACTTTTGCCCAATTTCCCCCGGCCAAGCTTTAGACCATTTAGCCACCCTGATGCTGGAGGATGACCTGGCCCGCCGCTGGTCTATGGGGCAGAAAATCAGCCTGGCAGATATTCCGGCTGTCCCTCTGGTCGATCCACGGGTTCAGGAGTCAATCGTCTGCGTCCAGACTGGGACCACTTGCTTGGGCATCGGGAGCATTAGTCATGGACTTTTGAGTCCCAAAGTTGTCCTGTCCGCAGTTTGACCAGACCGTTTGTAAATAGGCTATAGCCTGCCCTAAGGAGTGAGGGTAGGGGGTTGAAATGGGGTTGACCAGGGTAAACTCTGCCGGGCATCGGTAATCAACCAATCCAGGGCAGCGGCTTTGACATCGATCGTCGCTCCGGTTTTATCCACACAGTAACGACCAAACACCAGCTTATCCACCAGACGAACATCCTGCCCCAGGCGAGCGTAACCAAAGATCACACTGTTATCCACAGTGGCACCACTACAGATATAACAGTTGGGGCCAATCATGGTCGGACCAATAATCTTGACGCCATCTTCAATTCGGGTCATCCCCCCTATGTAGACGGGCCCCTGAATTTCCACCTTGTCCCAGTTGACGGCAACATTAATTCCCGTATAGATATCTGGGGCAACCAGGTGGCCAGGGATCGACACATTGCGTACGTCCCCCTTCAGCACACTGCGAATCGCCTGCCAGTAGTCGGGCACTTTGCCAATATCAATCCACTCAAAATCCATCACCCGTCCATAGAAGGGAGCATTCATTTCCACCAGCTTGGGGAACAACTGGCTACCAATGTCAAACTCCTGTCCAGAGGGAATATAGTCCAGCACTTCCGGCTCGAAAATGTAAATCCCGGTGTTGATGGTGGTGCTCAGAGCTTCTTCTACTTTAGGTTTTTCCTGAAAGGCCTTAATCCGCCCAGTTTCATCCGTAACCACCACCCCATAGCTGGAGACTTCTTCATGGGGAACATTTTTCATCACAATTGTGGCGATCGCTCCCTTCTGGCGGTGCCACTTTACCACTTCTGTCAGATCCAGATCGATCAGGGCATCCCCACAGAGAACAACAAAAGTATCATCGAAAAAGGGTGAAAAATCCTGGATTCGCTTCATCCCCCCCGCCGATCCCAGGGCTTCTCCCACCAGTTCGCCATCGATAATCCGGCCTTCAAACGAGTAGGCAATCTGCACGCCAAACCGTTGACCATCGCGGAAATAGTTTTCAATTTCGCTGGCCAGATGGCTGACGTTGACCATAATTTCATCAAAACCATGCTGCCGTAAGAGTTCCACCAGAAACTCCATCACAGGTTTTTGCAGAATGGGAATCATGGGCTTGGGAATCGTGTAGGTGATCGGTCGCACCCGCGTTCCCTTGCCCGCAGCTAAAATCATGGCTTTCATAGTGATGATTGCCCAGTACTACCTGAAAATGCTTGTGGCATAATACCTTACTTTCACGATTTCAAGTTAGTCTCCTTTAGAGAGAGTAGACCCGGCCATTGACGAGAAGGCGGGTAATGCCCTTGTCCTGAAGGTGGGCGCAGGTGCGCTGGATCAGGGTGCCATCGGGAACTTTAACCACCCGCTGGGTTCGGTTAGAAAAGCGCCGGGCAACGCGATGATTGTCGAAAATGGGTAGGGTGCGCTGTTGGGTTTCCGCTTCTGGAAATTGGCCCAACTCGCCAAAGTCCCTGAGGGGACGGGTAATCAGCTCCGCCGAGCGATCGACCACCAGATAACAGGGTTTGGGCAGTTTAGCCTCGGCGATCGGCAAGACCTGCACTACCACTTCCGATGAGATCTGGGACTGAGACAGGAAGGGGATCGCTCCGGTTTCTTCCTCGTCCTCTAGGTCATCCAGGTCATCCTCCAGGTCATCCAGGTCATCCTCCAGGTCATCCAGATCGTCTAGATCGTCCAGATCATCCTCCAGGTCTACGGCAGTGACCTCGCCCCTATCCTCACTGATGGCTGCAGCAGCGGAAGAAATCGGCAAATAGGCATCCAACGGGTCACTCTTCAAAGCCTCCACTGATCGGGTAGGCAGATAGGTGTCCAGCAGATCTTCCTGGGGCCGATCTTTTTGCCGCAAAGTAGGGGGTTGTGACTGGGGGCGGCGGGGGAGAGACACGATCTGGGGGGGAGTGGACTGGGGTTCGGGTGGGGCCACAGACGAAATTTCAGCCTCAGGGGTAACCGCAGCAGAGGAACGACGGCGCGATCGACGCAGGGGAGATTCAGTTTGCCCGGCCGGCTCTACCACCTTTTCTAACTGCACCACCACACCCGGACTAGCACTCAGCGTAGGGGCAGGGGCAGGCGCTGGCTGGGGGGCAGAGGGCGCGGGGGCGATCAGCGGGACTGACTCCACTGACTCCACTGACTCCAGTAATCCTCCCTTCAGAATCCGTCTCACCGTCGAACCGCTGACTTCAAAGCGTTCGGCCAGCGTGTTAACCGTTTCCGTTCCCGCTTTGTAAAGACGGATTATCTCTTGCTTTTCTGAATCTGTAAGCCTTCTGTATGTCATGCCAGTGGATGGGAGAGTATTGACCTGGAGAACAATCACTCTGAGATGAGCGGTTGCCCTTGTGCGGATACTCTTCCATTATGCTTGACGGTGTCCAGCCTGAAAGCGTGTTTATTTGCAGAACGGAGCAGGCTGTACTGAACAGGTTGTACTGAACAGGTTGTACTGAACAGGTTGTACTGAACAGGTTGTACTGAACAACTATGGAATAGACTTCGATGCGATAGACTGACAAACAGTGAGTTAGGACTGGGGCGCTCAGCAATGGGAGTAGAGTTACGGGAAAAACGGCTCAAGCGGCAGGGGGAGACACAGGAAGCAGCGACTGCCTCTGAAAATAGCCCGGCCTGGACGATCGAAGATAGTGAAAACCTGTACCGGATTCAGGGATGGGGCGATCCTTACTTTTCAATTAATGCCGCTGGCCATGTCACTGTTTCTCCCAAAGGCGATCGGGGTGGTTCCCTGGATCTGTTTGAACTGGTCAATGCCCTGAAACTACGCAATATTGGTCTGCCCCTGTTGTTGCGCTTTACCGATATTCTGGAAGACCGGATTGAACGCCTGAATGCCTGCTTTGCCAAAGCGATCGCCCGTTATAACTATGCGGGTAACTATCGGGGGGTTTTTCCGGTCAAGTGTAATCAGCAACGCCACCTGATTGAAGACCTGGTGCGATTTGGTAAACCCCATCAGTTTGGGCTGGAAGCGGGCTCGAAGCCAGAACTCCTCATTGCCCTGGCCACCCTGAATACCCCTGGGGCGCTGATGATCTGCAATGGTTACAAAGATCGGGAATACATTGAAACTGCCATTTTAGCCCGACGACTGGGGCAAACCTGCATTATTGTGCTGGAGCAAATTGAGGAAATTCCTCTGGTGATTGCAATCAGCCGCCGATTGGGAATTGAGCCGATTCTGGGGGTACGGGCCAAGCTGAGTACGAAGGGGATTGGGCGCTGGGGCACCTCGGCCGGCGATCGGGCTAAGTTTGGTCTGACCGTGCCAGAAATTCTCACCGCTGTCGAGGAGTTGCGCTCAGCCGGAATGCTCCACTGTCTGCAATTGCTCCATTTCCACATTGGCTCTCAGATTTCAGCGATCGGCGTGGTTAAAGATGCGCTGCGGGAAGCCAGCCAGATTTATGTCGAACTGGTGCGGTTGGGGGCCAGGATGCAATACCTGGATGTGGGCGGTGGTCTGGGGGTAGACTACGACGGCTCTAAAACCAACTTCCACGCCTCCAAAAACTACAGTATGCAGAACTATGCCAACGATGTAGTGGCGGAAATTAGAGAAGCCTGTGCGGCCCGACAACTCCCCGTTCCCACCCTCATTAGTGAAAGTGGCCGGGCGATCGCCTCCCACCAGTCAGTGTTAATTTTTGATGTGCTGGGAACCAGCGAAATTCTCTCTACCGAACCGGAACCTGCCCAGGACGAGGATCACTCCATCATTCGGGAACTCTACGATACCTATCTGAATATTTCCACTGATAACTATCAGGAAGCCTATAACGATGCCCTGCAGTTTAAGGAAGAAGCCACCAGTCTGTTTAACTTTGCCCACCTCAGTCTGACAGAGCGGGCCCGAGTGGAAAAACTGTTCTGGAATTGCTGTGCCCGGATTCTGACCATTGCCCGGCAGCAGGACTATGTACCCGACGACCTGGAAGATCTGGAGCGGATCATGGCGTCGATCTATTACATTAATCTATCCGTCTTTCAGTCTGTTCCCGATAGCTGGGCGATCGATCAACTCTTTCCCATCATGCCCATCCATCGCCTGGATGAAGAACCGACCCAGCGGGCCATTCTGGCGGATCTTACCTGTGACAGCGATGGCAAAATTGACCAGTTCATTGACCTGCGGGATGTCAAATCGGTGCTGGAACTTCACCCGCTGCAACCGGGCCAACCCTATTACCTGGGGCTATTTCTGAGTGGGGCCTATCAGGAAATCATGGGCAATCTGCACAATCTGTTTGGGGATACCAACGCTGTTCATATTCACCTCACCCCTAAAGGCTACCAACTGGAACACGTGGTGCGGGGAGATACGATGCGGGAAGTTTTGGGTTATGTGCAGTACGATGCTGAAGATCTGCTGGAAAATATCCGCCGTCAGTGTGAAAATGCCCTGGAAGAAGACCAGATTACCTTGGAAGAATCCCAGCGTTTGTTAGAAAACTATGAGCGCAGTTTAAGGAGCTACACGTATCTGGCAGACTAGGCGATCGGAGAGAAATCAATCATGCAGGCAGAGTATCGCCAACGACGGCAACGGTTAATGGAAAAAATGGGCATGGGAGTCGGTATTTTTCGCAGTGCCCCCACCGCCGTGATGCACAATGACGTAGAGTACAACTTCCGTCAGGATAGCAATTTTTTCTATCTCACTGGCTTTAATGAACCGGATGCCGTTGCCGTTCTGGCCCCCCATCACCCGGAGCATCGATATATTCTGTTTGTGCGCCCCAAAGACCCGGAGCGGGAAACCTGGTCGGGCCGGCGGGTAGGGGTGGAAGCGGCTCAATCCGACTATGGTGCCGATATTGCCTATCCCATCCATGAACTGGAAGAAAAACTACCCACCTATCTGGAAAAAGCTGATCCCCTCTACTATCACTTTGGTCGCGATCAGGAGTTTAATGACACGGTGCTGCGGCACTATCAGCGGATGCTGGCAACACGGCCCAAACGGGGAACGGGTCCCACTGCCATTGCCGATCTGGCGCCAATCCTCCATCCCGATCGCCTGATTAAAAGTGAAACTGAATTAGCCTTGATGCGGCAGGCTGTAGCCATTACCGTCGAGGCCCATAACCTGGCGCGGGAGATGGCCAAACCCGGTCGCTACGAGTACGAAATTGAAGCTGAAATGGAGCGGTTGTTTCGCCTGCGGGGGGGGAATGGCCCAGCCTATCCTTCCATTATTGCTTCTGGAGAAAATGCCTGCATTCTACACTACACCGAAAATAGCTGCCAGCTCCAGAATGGCGATTTGCTCTTAATTGATGCGGGTTGCGCCTATGGGTATTACAACGCTGACATTACCCGCACCTTCCCTGTCAATGGTCACTTCAGTGCCGAACAACAAACTATTTATGAACTGGTTTTGGCCGCCCAACTGGCAGCGATCGCTGAGGTCAAACCGGGAAACACGTTCAATCAGGTGCATGAAGCGGCCGTGCGAGTCCTGGTGAGTGGACTGGTAGACTTAGGACTGTTACGGGGCGATGTTGAGACCCTGATCAAAGAAGGGGAAAAGGAAGAGAAACAGAAATACAAACCCTTCTATATGCACCGCACAAGTCACTGGCTGGGGCTGGATGTTCACGATGTTGGTCTCTACCGTCACAATGAAGAGGCCTGGGCCACCTTGCAACCGGGTCAGGTGTTAACTGTGGAACCAGGGCTTTACATCAGTCCAGATATTCAACTGGCAGAGGATCAACCCGCAGTTCCCCAACGCTGGCGGGGGATCGGGATTCGGATTGAAGACGATGTGCTGGTTACCGCAGACGGCTACGACGTTCTGACGCGGGACGTGCCCAAATAATGTGGATAAGTGAAAACCTATGAATTCAGCTTCAGCAGGCCAGGTGTTCAAAACAATTCTGGTGGCCCTGGATAGTTCAGAGCTATCTGATCGGGTGATGCAAGCCCTACATCAGTTGCAGATTGGCCCAGACACCCAGGTGATCCTCAGCCATGTGATTTCGCCATCAGAATCGGGGATCGATCGTCCTGCTGATCTGCCCCTACCAGAAATTCCAACGGGTCTCTATAGCCAGATTGAAGACCGCTTAAGAGATTACCAGAGGCAATTGTCCTGTAACAGTGCGATTGAAATTGTCAGTGGTGACCCCGCCGATGAAATTATTCGGTTGTCTAACATCTACAACGTTGACCTGATTCTAATGGGCAGTCGGGGATTGACGGGGGTAAACCGGATTTTACAGGGTTCGGTTAGCAGCCAGGTGGCCGCCGATGCCCACTGTTCGGTTTTTGTGGTCAAACCAGCTTAAGAAAAGCTAGAGTTAATCGGTTGCTCCAGTTCATTATGTAAATCCTGTAATAATTGTTCAGTGATTTGAATTAGCTCACCAATAAAATTCTGCGTAATTTCATTTGTTTTGAAACCATGAGCAATGGCATTACGTAGATAAAGAGCATTTCTTAGCAGCTGATGCTCTCCTGTGGAAATCACGCCTTCTATTGCTAGCTTGTTTAACAAATAATAAGGATTAAGCTCTTTGAGAGCCAGATGTTCTTTCTCTGCCACTAACCTTAAGGTTGCCTCGACTAAAGACCAGGAATATAGAATGGCTGGTTCTGGATAGGGTTGCAACTGCTTTGCTAGGTTTAGGCGTGATTTTATTTCATCTTCCTGTAAGGTTCGCTCAGCTTTAGCTAAAAAAACAGAATTGCCTGAGTTGGCTATCACTAACTCAAATCTCCAACCCGGATGTTGCTCAACCGCCTGAGCTAAATAGCGCAAATATTGGTCTGAGGTACTCAGTGAGGAACGGGATTTAACTTCGACAACTACTGCTTCATCTCCGCGCCGCGCAATCATGTTGGGACGATAATTGCTGAGAAAATCGGGTAGATCTTCAGGGCTAGGCTGGAATAAAACCTCGTAGCCCTTGTTACGATATTCCAGCGCCAGTTCTAGTAATCGCTCTCTTTCTAGAGTCGCAGCTAGACTTGTCATTAGCTAAGTACCTCCAGGTCAGGGGCATCTATTATAACGACATAAAGAAATTCATTCCCGCGGCTAAAACCTTCAGCTAAAACTGAACTCATATTTTGTACTTTGAAGTTACCTGACAAGTCTCTTTTTCTGACCAGAACATCAGTGACTTGAGTGTCATCAATGTAGGCTAATCCAATAATGGCATCTTGAATCGGCTTAACGATATTATCTACATCCACTGCAACAGAGTCGTAAAAATAGGTAATTTGTAGCATAACCGGACCCAAAGCTGGCTGTTGATCTGGCGGCCAATATCTTTGCGCTTCTTGCAACACTGTTGCCTTCCAGGCTCTAAGACGTTCTCGCCTGCGGGTCTGTTGAGATACCGGTGGTCCATCGACGATGAACTCAAACTTTACCAATGCATTTTTTGTAGAGGAACACCAGTGATCCTATCCTGCTGCTAGTGATTCAGTAAACTACTCGATCGCTAACGAATCGGCAATTTGAGCATTGCACTGGTTTAGACCTGTTGGCCCGATCGCAAAAAATCCCTTAAACGCATTAAGCTCCAGGTTTGACTCAGATTGAGGGGAAGCAAGGAAATCCCTTCCAGGCGAGACTGCACCCACCCCTCTCCCCAGTACCATTCATGGAAGCCATCGATCGCCTCACTCAGAATCATCCGTAAACAATGGGGTTCGACCACCTCCACCCGGTGCTGAATTCTGATCGGGCCCAGCCAACTCTGAAACGTTAACCCCGGATAAAACTGCTCTGGCAATCCGGCGGAAAATTGTTGTGGCCAGAGCCATTGCTGCAGTCGATCGGGGCGGGTGAGGTTATCCCGTAGTTCCACCTCCGAGGCCTCCACTTCAATTCTCAGTTCGCTGCTTTGAAAGTTTCCCAGCATGGTTTACATCCCTGGCTTGCGCTCTGCTTCTGGTTTTCAGTATGGCAAGTTTCCCCGCCCGCGACCAGCAGCGTTTGATCAGGTCATATTTCTGGCTTAATTCTACGATCACCGCCTTGACCCTCATTCCCCATACCCCACAAGATGTTATTTATCAAAAAGGGATATCATCATAAAGAGATTTAAGCTCTCTCTCTTTTTTTTCGTAAAGTTCTGGATTTAAGTATTTCTCTATTTCGGATTCAGTAAATTTTTCTTTAAAATACCCTTCTATTTTGGCATACTCACTCAAGTTGGATTGCGTTGACAATAACTGCATAGCATGCCAGGCATTCTCAATGGCTTCTTGTCTTCGCCCTAGAAACAGGTAAATACGAGAGCGATGGTAATACGCCTTTGCAAAGCTCGGCTCAAGTTCAATGGCTCGACTATAATCTTGAATAGAGTATTGCAAATAACGATTGCCATTTACATTGCTTGAGTAGTACTTCTTCATATATTGATCAGCTATTTTACTCCATACAACTCCACGAAAAAAATATAGTTCGTGAGCTTGCGTATCTTCAATGGCATCAGATAGTATTTTTATTGCCTCAAGATCTTGTTTATTGCTTAAACAAATTTCAGCCTTAAGATGATAAGCTCTATAATTTTTATCATCTATTTGCAATATCTCATTACAATATTTTAGCGACTCATCGTAGGCTTTATTTGCAAAAGACTGATCCGCGAGTAAAACTAAATTATCTATTCTCGATTTTTCAGATTCAACAAAAGTTGTAGAGCACACGTAATGATTAAGATACGCCTTTAATCCGCCTCCATAAAGTAAGTCTTGTATTCCAAGTCGCTGTTTATTGTTAAGCATGGACATCGGAATAAAGCCAGCATTCACTAAATGGTAAGTAGATTGCGACTCACTAATATCCTCCTGAATCCATAAACAGATAAGAGCATCGTTCCTTTTGATCTCGTCTTGGCTTACTACCCACTTAATTTTATCTATTGACTTGCCTTGACGAGTTTTTACTTGTATAAGCTTATCTGGATTAGAAACTAACACAAAATCAAAACCACCGTCACCAACCTTATCGTAAACGTCAAAGTCAATATCTGTTATCAATAAGTCCAAGTATCTTTTTACAACCAGTTCTCCGAGTTTCCCAACAAGATTTCTGACATAAACCTCTAGGCTTTCAGTTTGAGAATACTTACCTGTTTCAACCTTGTTGTATTGTCTCGATTCCAAGAAATATTTATCTACAATTTTCCAACAGTAGCGTTTTATTTCGTCTAATTCGTATCCTGAAATTACAGTCAACTCACTATAGCAACCTTTTGCTTGACTACTATTTAAGTGTTCTAAAGTAGAAGTCTCAGACTTTAGCCTTTTTATAAAGTCTTGTTGCTGAGCCTTTAAAGTAACAAAAGGATCTTGCATAGCTTCAAGAAATAATTAACAATGATTTTACAAAAAACAGGCTAAACCAAATTTTCATGTCATTAGCTTAAATACAATATAACCAATGCGCCATAGCACAATTCATATATTGCTGTCCAATAGTCAACCTCATAGGACCATCAAGTTGGTGTCCAAAGCAAAGAAATAGATTGCTTGAACGAAAGCGACAAGCCTGCAGTTTTCAACATACAACCAAACAGAAGGATCACAACCCAGAATTTCATCCACAAAAAAACTAAGTAGTAAGTAGTATATTTGCACTATTCCAGGATGCGTTTAGATGTTTCAGATTGGCCGTTAGGCAAAAGCTAGCTTGCTTCCCCTGGGAACATAATAACTATTTGAATGACTAACTGGTCTGAACTAAGTACAAGATGCCGATGAACTTGTTGAACAATTAGATAGAAATAAATACAGTTCTTTAATAATTGACACCTTAGTTTATAGACCAAGGAAAAGTAATCATTATTCACAAAATTCTGAACTGGAACTGAGTCTGCTCTTCCTCTCATTAACTAAGGCTTTTTTAGAGGGACGGGCCAGGAGAGCGATCGCTCTTACCTCTGCCCTGGCGATCGGGGATCAGGCACTTCTCACTCAATCTTTATACATCCATTGACTAATATCTATTAAACAGCCACCTGAAACGGGTGTTTACGATCTCGACGAAAAAATATATGTTGTTTTGCTATTGTTTTATATTTTATTAATCTTGGTTTATAAAATTGAATCTGATTCAAATTAGAAGCATTTAGCGACTTAAAACGATATCTAGGCTATCTAGCTTTTTCCTATGGCGATTCAGTCTGTTTAACGCTGGTTTCTACTCTCAAGCACCCTTTTCAGTGCTGGGGAATTGACCAATAATGCCCTTAGTCCCCCCGGTCGGACGGGTTGAAACCACAGGAGCAAGATTGTGAAACTGGCAGTTTACGGCAAAGGCGGAATTGGTAAATCGACAACGAGTTGCAATATCTCAGTCGCACTGGCCCGCAGAGGTAAAAAGGTGCTGCAAATTGGCTGTGACCCCAAGCACGACAGTACCTTCACCCTGACTGGCTTTTTAATTCCCACCATCATCGACACTCTGCAATCGAAGGACTACCACTATGAGAATGTCTGGCCAGAAGATGTGATCTACAAAGGTTACGGCGGTGTGGACTGCGTAGAAGCGGGCGGCCCTCCGGCTGGGGCAGGGTGCGGCGGTTACGTGGTGGGTGAAACCGTCAAGTTGCTGAAAGAATTGAATGCCTTTGATGAATACGATGTGATTTTGTTTGACGTGCTGGGAGATGTGGTCTGCGGTGGGTTTGCCGCTCCCCTCAACTATGCCGACTATTGCTTAATCGTCACCGACAATGGCTTTGATGCCCTGTTTGCCGCCAATCGCATTGCTGCCTCCGTGCGCGAAAAAGCCCGTACCCATGTGCTGCGTCTGGCCGGTCTGATCGGTAACCGTACCGCCAAGCGAGATCTGATTGATAAATACGTGGAAGCTGTACCGATGCCGGTGCTGGAAATTCTGCCCCTGATTGAAGACATTCGTGTGTCTCGGGTGAAGGGTAAAACCTTGTTTGAAATGGCAGAATCCGATCCTTCGCTTAACTATGTCTGCGATTACTACCTGAATATTGCCGATCAAATTCTGGCCCGCCCGGAAGGTGTGGTTCCCCAGGGTGCCCCCGATCGCGATCTGTTTGCCCTCCTCTCTGACTTCTATCTCAATCCCGCGCCAAATAAAGTTGAACAGGAAGATTTGGAACTGATGATGGTTTAAATTCAGGGAGTGAACATTGAATTTTCTTCCTTAGCGTGAACACTCAAGAACTTCGTCAGTCCGTCAAAGCTAAATGGCTGGAGTATTACCGAGAAAATCGTCACTGGCTGGTGCGCTTAGCCGTCTGGGTGAATGACAAAGGACAACGTCGCCCCTCTTCCAGTTTTATCCTGGCCACCCTGAGTGTGCTGGAACCCCAACTTCCCTTTCTGTTTCCGGTCATCGTTGAACTCAGTAATGACCCCGATCGCATTGTTACGGCGCTGGGGCTGAACTTTAACCCGGATAAAGAACTAGAAGTTCTGGAAGTGAAAGAAAAAGCAGCGCTCAACGCCGGCTCGGCCATGCTCCTGCCACCCAATACCTCCCCCTTAATGTCCCCAGAACGTCGCACCATTGCCCAGCGAGATGCTGATTGTCGGGGAAACCGCTCGGAATAAATTAATCCATCACCCATTTCATTCCTATGACCTCCCTTGCTGATACCCAACCCCAAGCGCTTAACTTCGAATGTGAGACGGGTAACTACCATACCTTCTGCCCAATCAGTTGTGTCGCCTGGCTGTACCAGAAAATTGAAGACAGTTTTTTTCTAGTCATTGGTACAAAAACCTGCGGCTATTTCCTCCAGAATGCTATGGGGGTGATGATTTTTGCCGAACCTCGCTATGCCATGGCGGAACTGGAAGAAGGGGATATTTCTGCCCAACTGAATGACTACGAAGAGTTAAAGCGGCTCTGTTTGCAGGTCAAGCGCGATCGCAACCCCAGTGTGATTGTCTGGATCGGCACCTGCACCACCGAAATCATCAAAATGGACCTGGAAGGGCTGGCCCCCAAATTAGAAGCGGAAATTGGCATTCCGATCGTCGTGGCTCGGGCCAATGGGCTGGACTATGCCTTTACCCAGGGGGAAGATACCGTGCTGGCGGCCATGGTGCAAAAGTGTCCTGAAAAAGCGGTGCCTCAAGAAAAGGAAGAACGGGGCAATAGCCTGCAAAAGCTACTCAACTTTGGGCGCAAGCAGGAAGAGGTGAAAGCGGAGGAATCAGCCTACCACGATCACCCGCCTCTGGTGCTGTTTGGGTCTCTCCCCGATCCGGTGGTGACTCAACTAACCCTGGAACTGAAAAAGCAGGGGATTAAAGTTTCCGGCTGGTTACCGGCCAAACGGTTTACGGAACTGCCCGTGATCGAAGAGGGTTACTACGTGTCGGGGATCAATCCCTTTCTCAGCCGGACAGCTACCACCCTGATGCGTCGGCGCAAGTGTAAGTTGATTGGGGCCCCCTTTCCGATCGGTCCCGATGGCACCCGGCTGTGGCTGGAAAAAATCTGTTCCGTTTTGGGTATTACCCCCACGGGTCTGGCGGAACGGGAAGCCCAGATCTGGGCCAGTCTGGAAGATTATTTGCAATTGATTCGGGGCAAATCTGTTTTCTTTATGGGAGATAACCTGCTGGAAGTTTCCCTGGCCCGCTTTTTGATCCGCTGTGGCATGACCTGCCCGGAAATTGGCATCCCCTACATGGATAAGCGGTATCAGGCAGCGGAACTGGCTTTACTGGAGCAAACCTGTCACGAGATGGGCGTCCCGACTCCCAAAATTGTGGAAAAACCGGATAACTACAACCAGATTGAGCGCATCAAAGCTTTAGATATAGATCTGGTGATTACCGGCATGGCCCACGCTAACCCATTGGAAGCCAGGGGCATTAATACCAAGTGGTCGGTAGAGTTTACCTTTGCCCAGATCCATGGTTTCAGCAATGCCCGCGACATTCTGGAACTCGTCACCCGTCCGCTCCGCCGTAACCATGCCCTCAAAGATTTGGGTTGGAACCAGCTGGTCCGAGAAGAAGCTCAGGTGTAGGGGAGGAAGAGAGGATCTGGGATTGGTCAGAGCGTATTCAGAAAACTGAGTAAATCTGCCATTTCAGCGGGGCTGGCTTGAAACTTGGGCATGGGGGGAGTGCGACCGCTGGTGATCTGATGGATCAAACTGATCTGGGAACGGCGATCGCTCACCCTCCACAGGCTGGGCCCCACCTCTCCAGCTCCATCTAAACCGTGGCAGCCGGAACAGTTCATCACAAAAATAGCTTTACCCTGAACAGGGTCGCCGACCAGTTCCATCACCTGCCGCACGTAGGGATCAGACATTTGCACTTCATGGATGCCCAGTAGGGTCAAGCCAGCCACCAGGCCGATCGCCAGAGCTATCAGCATGACAGTCTGGAAGTTAAAATCCGTCTTGATAGCTTGATTTTCCAAAAGATTATTCTCAAAAGTTTGATCAAAGAAATTTGCTTATATTTTCATTACATATCTTAAAGTTTTGGGGCAGATCAGGCAAGCATCCCAGGGGAGGGGGAAACCGGGAATCCAATTGTAGGGAGATAAACTTTGGGAACCGCTCCAACGGGGAAAAGCCGCCTGTAGTAAGATGATCATGGCCAGGAATTATTTTGATTCATTGCAACTGTTGTTTGAGAAGGAGCGTTGATATGGTTGAACCCCTGCTGTGTGGCATTGTCCTCGGATTGATTCCCATCACCCTTGCCGGTTTGTTTGTGGCTGCTTATCAGCAATACAAGCGGGGTAAGGAATTAGGCGTTTAGAGCGACGATGGTTGCTGATCTGCCTTTCCTGCAGAAGCTACTTGGAAGGCAATGACCTCTGGTCTGTGATAGGCTGCCATTGCAAAAACACCAGGGCTGTATGGCCGTAGGTCCTGGTGCGCTCTATGGTTAATTCAGGCAGATTCAGACCAGGCAGTTGTTGAGCATTACATTCGATCGCTATTTCACCCTCTGGGGCCAGCAGTTGTAAGTCAGCGATCGCCCGTAAACCCGGTTCATACAGTCCACTGGCGTAGGGCGGGTCAAAGTAGATGCGATCGAACTGCTGCCCCACTAACAGAGGGAGTTGTTGCAGGATATCTCCGCGCAAAATTTGAAATTGCTGTTTCGGCTGAGCCACCCGTTGCCAGTTCTGGCGGATGATCTCACAGGCTCGCCCCGATTTTTCAATTCCCACCACCCGTACCGCCCCCCGACAGAGCGCTTCTGCCCCCATTGCTCCACTTCCGGCACAAAGGTCCAGCCAGCGACAGTCTTCAATCTTGCCCTGCCAGATGTTAAAGAGCGCTTCCCGCACCCGTGAGGCAGTGGGCCGGGTTTCCTGACCAGGTAAGGTTTTGAGGGGCCGATTCCCGCTAATCCGAATAGGCATCTTTAGGGTTCTCTGAAAGCTAATCCTTAGAGCAAGTCATACAACGTCTTAAACCAGGTGACAAACTGCTGAGCATTCGGATGAGTTGGCTTGAAAATGTGCTGCTTAATAGCATCATGGAGTTGTCGCCCCGGGGGATCTTGCCATGCCAACCAGGTATAAATATTGGCCTTATCACAATGAGAATCCTTAAAAGCAGCACCCCTGTCTTTTGCTGTTTGAGCAGCCTCTTGAGCAAAGTGCCAGAGAGCTTCATTTCCATCTGGAAGCAGGTATGCCAGGAAAGTTTCTAATTCCCCTCGCATCGTATTATCAGGCATCATCCAGATTCCAAATCTAATATTTTCAGGAGTAAGACAAACTAAACCTTCTGGTGGCAGTTGTTGTGGAAGATCAGAAATGGCAGGTAAGCAGGCACCTCTAATACTTTGCCATCTTGCAGGCGGATCTTCATCGGCATCAACTATAATTCCAAGTGCTGCAAGTCCAGAATTTTTTAATTCAGACGCAATTTTTCCTGGCCTTAATAAATTCTTGCAACCATCATAACTACGAATAAAAACCACTGGATTTTTGCGACTTCCCCAGTTTACGCCATTCACTTCTATTAGCCATGGTATTACACGCTTATCTTCGTCTCCTTCAACAAGAAGAACTTTAGGGTAAATGTCGTCCATGCTCTACCGCACCTCAATTCCATCTTCAGCAGCGATAACAACTTGCTGTTCGGTAAAAACGACACTTTTGGATTTTCCTTTCTCAATTCTATGTATTGTAATCCCTTCTTTACTTGGATTTTCCTCGCTGGCGATCGCATCTAAACTTTTCCAGCAATCACTACTATGAGTTGTGGCAAATACCTGTACATTTAGCCGCTTAGCCGTTTCCCAAACCAGTTTCCACATATCAGACATGGTGGTGAAGTGTAGCCCGGTGTCGATGTCATCTACTAGTAAAACACCATCTCTTGCATTTACAAGCGCCAACGCCAATCCCAGCATTCGCCAAATGCCTTCCCCCATACTGCCGATCGGGATTCGCTTATTACTATTAAAAAGTTTGACAACAAAACCATTTCGAGACGAATTAGAACTGTACTTATCCAAACCGACTGAAGCAATCCTTTCGATGTCAGGTTCAACTATTTGCAGGGATTCCAGTACCATCTTCTCCTCTGGCATAAGTACAACTTGATCAAATAGCTCAATCATTTTTCCAGGCGTTAGTGAGGAAGACGTAACAAGTTGTAATCTGCGGTGTTGATTATCTAAACGTCTTAAGTAATTTAACGGTACTCCTTCTTTAACAGAAATAGGTAACACAATACCTTCTTTATCTCTTCTTAAGAAATCAATGATCAAGGAAAGTCTCGGTAGGTTTTCAAATGGCTGTACCTGCGCCTTGCCATCCACCAGCACATTTATCCCTTCTTGATCATTAGAATCACTAAATATGGAAAATCGACTACCTATGTCTATCTCATGCCCATAGAAGAGATGACGAATATCTAACTCACGAATATCAAAATTTTCTCCATTCAAAATATACTCGCTTCGAGCAAGCATTAATTCTCGCCAGGTTTCAAGATTATGTTCGGAGTTAAGAAGTTGAATGGCTTCGAGGATGGAGGTTTTGCCGCTATTGTTTTTGCCAACGAGCAGGTTTAACTGGCCAAGCTCTTTAAGTTCAAAGCTTTTGAAGCAGCGGAAATTTTCGATTCTTAAGTTTTTCAGCATGGCTTGAACCGATCGGACTCACTACAGGTCTGCTACCACGATAGATGATCCTCCAACCGCTCAGTCGCAACTAAACCAGCACAGGAGATTTGATTTGACTAACGAAGTTGGCCAGAATTTGTAATCCCGCATCGGCAGATTTTTCCGGGTGGAACTGGACGGCTACAAGGTTCTTGCGGGCGATCGCAGCGGTGACGGTCTGACTGCCGTGGGTAATGGTGGCGGCCTGCACCTGAGGATCAGCCGGTTCTACATAGTAAGAGTGGACAAAGTACAGCCAGGGCCGAGTCTCTAACTGTTGCCATAGGGGTAAGCCCGGTTGCGTCAGATCCAGTTGGTTCCAGCCCATGTGGGGAATGGTCAGACCGGGTTCGGGATGAAAGCGTTTGACGGTTCCCGCTAAAATCCCTAAGCCAGCTTCCTGCCCTTCTTCGCTATGTTCAAACAGAATTTGTAAACCCAGGCAAATGCCCAGAAATGGCTTCCCACTGGCAATCAGGTCATGAATCACGGGGACGAGCTGACGCGATCGCAGGTGTTGCATGGCCGGATCAAAGGCCCCCACTCCCGGTAAGACTACAGCATCCGCGGCAAACAAGTCCTCCGGGCGATCGCTGACCACTGTTTGAGCACCGGCGTTTTCCAATCCCTTGCAGGCCGAGTGTAGATTGCCCATGTCATAGTCAATCACAGCAATTACAGTCATCGGCTTGCCTCCTATTTTTTGTTCTGGTCTCAGCGGCCCATCTCCAGCCTATAGCGGTTTTAAGCAGGGTTCAATAGAGACTGAATCAAGTTAAACCTAACTGTTCACCAATCTGGAGGCGAGCCCCATTGACAAAATCCCAACCCGACTGAATGCGTTTACCGGCGGGCTGCACCTGGAGTAATAACAGTCCTCCCGCACCTGTCTGGATAATTGGGCCAAGGTTTTTAGCCAGACCAATAACACTACCGGGGGGATGGTTTTCTGCAAAGCGCTCGTCAGTCCACTGCGGAGCCAGAGCTTGAAATTCAGGGGGTAAGGCTGACCAATAGGCTGAACCCAGAGGCAGGGTAGCACTCACTTTCAGGGGTTGGCCCCGCAGGCTAGTCTGGCAATCCGGGTAAAAACCGCGAATTTGATTATGCAGGGCGATCGCCGATTTGTGCCAATCCAGCCCATAGTCTTCTTTTTTAATCAGGGGTGCATAGGTTGCCTGGCTGTTGTCCTGGGGAATGGGTTGAAGCTGCCCCGCCACCTGCTGGCGCAATGTTTCCACCACTAAATCTGCCCCCAGTTCCGCCAAGCGCTGACTGACCTGCTCAGCATTTTCCAGCAAGCCCACCGCCAACATGCGTTGCAGCAGCATAGCTCCCGTATCCATCCCCGCATCCATCAGCATGGTTGTAATGCCAGTTTCCGTCTCGCCGTTGTAAAGCGACCACTGGATCGGTGCGGCTCCCCGATACCTGGGTAATAAAGAGGCGTGATTATTAATACAACCCAAGCGGGGCATGGCCAGAATTTCTGGAGACAGGATCTGTCCATAGGCGACCACGACAAAAAAGTCCGCCGCCAGCGATCGCAAATCTGCCAGAGTAGCTGCATCCTTTTTTACCCGTTGCGGTTGCCACAGGGGGAGATTGTGGGCCAGAGCCACTTTTTTAACCGCTTCCGGTTGCAGTTGATTGCCCCGTCCCCGCCGCTTATCCGGTTGGGTCACCACTCCCAAGACCTCATAATCGGGTTCCTGCAGCAATCTCTCCAGGCTGGGAACCGCAAAGCTGGGAGTTCCCCAAAATACAATTTTCATCAACTTACTGACTGTCCTTCCAGATTTGATTCTAGGAGGTTAACGGTATCGGTCCAAGCTGCACCGATTTCCACCCTGAAGGCCCCAGACGGCTAATCCTCGGGGTTGCTCATTAACTTTCTTAAGGCAATCAACCCTTTTTTCACCTGGCGTGAGACAGTAACCGCACTAATCCCCAGCAATTCCGCGGTTTCTTTCTGAGTTAAATCGTGCAGGAAAACAAATTCCAGAATTTCACAGGTGCGGCTTTCCAGGGTTTGTAAGGCTTGTTGTAAGCGCAGCCGATCCTCCTGAGCCAGTTGAAAGCTGCGGTAGCGTTGGTCAGGCACCATTTCTCCCAGACAGGTACTCCCGAAGTCATCTTCACCCACGGGCGCATCCAAACTGAGGGGAGAGCGATTGTAGGAAGAAAGTTTAACCTGTTGCCATTCCTGCAAACCAATACCCAGGGCCAGCGCCATTTCATCATCTGTGGGCACCCGATGCAGTTGCTCTCTCAATTCCTGAGCCACCAGGCTGGCCTGCTTTTGCAGCACTTGCCAACGACGGGGAATACGAACCTGAGGGCTTTTATCCCGCAAATAGTGCTGGATTTCACCCCGGATATAGGGCATGGCAAAAGAGCTGAAGGCATGGCCCTTCGTAATATCAAACCGCTCGATCGCCCGAATCAAGCCTAAGCTGCCTACCTGCACCAGATCTTCATAGGTTTCTGTGGAGTAACTGAGCCAGCGATGGGCTTCTTTTCTCACCAGGCCCAGGTTCATCTGAACTAGACGGTTCCGCAGGGAAGGAGCAGGATTTTTCTGATAAGCCTGTAAGAGCTGAAGCGTTGTATTTTTAACATCTTCCATCACTTTAGTTGGCATGGCAGTAGGCATATCGGCCTTCAAAATATAAAAAAGTAATTCCTGCTAAAAACGCACAATTATTTTTCTTGATAATGATACATGGGTTAGTGATCTAGAACACAAAAAAGGAATTAAAGATATTCTTTACCTTATAGTTGTAGAGCAAACCCTGGAACACTCTGAAAGCATCCTCTTATACAGAGGTTGATCCCTTCAACAGTATTTCCACGGAACTTCTTCTTCTGCTTCACTTCTGGATCTGAGTTTGGGATCACTTCAGCTCAAGTCCATCAAATTTATACCCTGGTTACATTAAGATGTGTTAATGAAGTAGTAAGCAATAGCTAATTGGAGGTTATTTTTCAGGCAGTAAGGAGGGCAAGCTGAAGCTAAACCCTTAAAATAGAACCACGGCAGCCCACCTGCAACGACACTTCCTTACTCTTTCAAGCCTATCGATACGATCTACGGACATCTCCAGGGGTTGAAGCCCAGCCAGCTTAAGCAACTGCAACGCCTCTATCACCAGCGGTTGCCGGGCGATCGTCTGGCCACTCCAGAATTTATTCAGCGCTTAGCGGCCATCAGTACTGAAATTAACCAGCCGGTCTGCAGTTACTTAAACCGTCGTGGTCAGGTGGTGCGGGTTGGCGTAGGTTCTCCCCATCAAACCCAGATTCCACCCCTGGAATTACCCCGTTATGGGGCTGGACGGCTGAGTGGGATTCGCTGCCTGGCGACGACGTTGAAAAATGAACCTCCTGGTGAAGCAGCACTGACGGCAATGGCTCTGCAACGACTGGATCTCCTGGCGATCGTTACCCTGACGGGGGCAGGTTTTCAGCGGCGGGGGGGTGGAGCTACGGGTTACGTCAGCACAGGTTATCTAGCCCATCTTTCCCCTGGAGCAGAGCGGCCCTGGAATGTCTCCCCTCCCCTGGGTCTGGAGGAACTGATTCAACCGGATCTGCTGGAACTGGTGACAGGATTTGAATCCCAATTGCAGGAAGCTGCTCCAGACAGACAGACCCGTGGCGAAACTGTGTTGCTGGTGGGGGTGATGACCGATGAGTTCAAGTCCCAGGACTTTGAGGACAATCTGGCAGAATTGACCCGACTGGTGGAAAGTGCGGGTGGGGAGGTGGTAGAAACCATGCAGCAACGGCGCAGCCAACCCCATTCTCAAACCGTAGTGGGGGCGGGGAAGGTGCAGGAAATTGCTTTACGGGCCCAAACCCTGGGGGTCGATCTGGTCGTGTTCAATCGTGATCTCTCTCCGGCCCAGGTCCGCAATCTAGAAATTCAGATCGGCATTCGCGTTGTCGATCGCACAGAGGTGATTTTAGATATTTTTGCCCAGCGGGCCCAGTCCCAGGCCGGTAAGTTACAGGTGGAGTTAGCCCAGTTAGAGTACACACTGCCGCGTCTGACGGGTCGGGGGCAGGCCATGTCCCGGTTAGGGGGAGGCATTGGCACGCGGGGACCAGGGGAAACCAAACTGGAAACAGAACGGCGGGCGATCGGGCGACGGATCAGCCATTTGCAGCAAGCGGTGAATCAACTACAGGCCCATCGCTCTCGGTTACGGCAAAAACGGCAGCAACAGCGTATTCCGGCGATCGCCCTGGTGGGTTACACCAATGCTGGTAAATCGACCCTGCTTAATGCGCTTACCCGAGCTGAGGTTTACACTGCGGATCAATTGTTTGCCACCCTCGACCCTACCACCCGTCGCCTCACCATTGCCGATCCCAATACGGGGCAAGCCCAAACCCTGTTACTGATCGATACGGTCGGATTTATTCATGAACTGCCCCCACCCTTGATGGATGCCTTTCGCGCCACCCTGGAGGAAGTCACAGAAGCGGATGCCCTGCTCCATCTCGTGGATCTCTCCCACCCCGCGTGGCATAGCCAGATTGAATCCGTGGATGAGATTTTAGCGGAGATGCCGATCGCCACCGGCCCCACTTTAATTGCCTTTAATAAAATTGACCAGGCCCCCTCAGCAGCCCTCAGCCAGGCTCAGCAGGATTATCCCCAGGCTGTTTTTATTTCAGCATCCGATCACCTGGGCTTGGAAACCCTGCAAAAACGGCTTGTGCAACTGGTGGCCACTGAATCGCTCTCAAGATACAGTAGCCTCGGGCAGATAACCCTCATTTCGCCGGAAGAGTTGCTCGATGATTCTCCCTAAGATGATCCCAGCTAAACATCTAGAGTGGAGAACGTTATGCCTTTTGAAAAGTTAGAAGATTTACCCCAGGACGTGCAGCAACTTCCCAGTGAAGGGCAACAAATTTTTCACGCTGCCTTCAATAGTGCTTGTGAGGACGGCATGAGTGAGGAAGGGGCCCTGCAGCTGGCCTGGAATTCCGTCAAAAGCGAGTACGCCCAGGGGGAAGATGGGCAGTGGCAGTTTAAGAAGGATCTGACCACTGCTGATAATCGCAGCAAAGCCGTCCAGTCCGGGGGCAATTAAAGGTTCGGCGAACCCTTAAAAACCGATGGTGGTATATTCCGGGGTGGATTGCAGTTGAACCGAGACCGGCTTGACCTGCCAGATCGATTGGGCATATTCCTGGATCGTGCGATCAGAGGAGAATTTACCCATGCGGGCCACGTTTAAAATCGACATCTGCGTCCACCGTTTCTGATCTCGATAGGCCTGGCTGACCTGCTCCTGACAGGTAACATAAGCCTGGTAATCTGCCAGCAGCATGTACTCATCCCGATGCAGGAGGGCATCCACAATGCAGTGGAACAATCCTGGCTCTTTGGGGGAGAAGTAGCCAGAGACCAGACTGTCGATCACTGCTTTGAGACCTGGATTGGTGCTGTAGTAGTCCCAGGGGCGATACCCTTTGGCTTTCAGGGCCACGACTTCTGCCGCTGTTAAGCCAAACAGGAAAAAGTTTTCGGCTCCAACTTCTTCCCGAATTTCCACATTGGCTCCATCCAAAGTGCCGATCGTCAGTGCCCCATTCATGGAAAATTTCATATTTCCAGTTCCCGACGCTTCCTTGCCAGCGGTGGAAATTTGCTCGGACAGATCGGCGGCTGGGTAGGACATTTCTCCGAGGGACACGCCGTAGTTGGTCAAAAAGATCACTTTCAACCGTTCCCGCACATCCGGGTCATGATTTACCTTTTCAGCCACAGAGGTAATCAGTTTGATCACCATCTTGGCCATGAAGTAACCAGGAGCAGCTTTACCGCCAAAAATAAAGGTGCGGGGTTGGAGATCCAGGTTCGGATTGGCTTTGATTTGCTGGTAAAGGGCAATGATGTGCAGGACATTGAGTAACTGGCGCTTATACTCGTGAATCCGCTTGATCTGAATATCAAACAGGGAGTGAGGATCAACGGTGATCTGCTGGGTTTGCATAATATAGTCCGCCAGCCGCTGCTTATTTTCCTGCTTGATCGCCCGCCACTGAACCTGAAATTCGGCATCATCCACCCAGGCTTCTAACTTACGTAAATCTTCCAGGTGGGTAACCCAGCGATCGCCAATTTTGTCTGTAATTAGCTGGGACAGGGAGGGATTACTCAGCAGCAGCCAGCGGCGAGGGGTAACGCCATTGGTGACATTCTGAAATTTTTGTGGGTACATCTGATAAAAGTCGCGCAGGAGTTCCTGTTGCAACAGTTCAGTGTGGAGTTGGGCTACACCATTGACCGTATGACTACCGACACAGGCCAGGTGAGCCATGCGTACATGTTTTTCAGTCCCTTCCTCGATCAGGGACATCCGCATCAGCCGGGCTGTATCGTTGGGATACATGCTGTGGACTTCATTCAGGAAGCGGTAGTTAATTTCGTAGATAATTTCCAGATGGCGGGGTAGCAGATGCCCAAATAGACTGACGGGCCATTTTTCCAGAGCTTCCGTCAGCAGGGTGTGGTTGGTGTAGGCAAAGGTGCGACAGGTAATATCCCAGGCATAGCCCCAATCCAACAGGTGCTCATCCAGGAACAACCGCATCAGTTCCGCCACACCGATCGAGGGGTGGGTGTCGTTAAGTTGAACCGCAGCCCAGTTGGGAAAGTCGGAGAAGTCGCTGTGGTTGCGCTGATAGAGGCGAATAATATCCTGGAGAGAACAGGAAACGAAGAAATATTGCTGTTGCAGGCGCAATTCCTTACCCTGGGGGGTCTGATCGTTGGGGTAAAGAACTTTAGAGATGTTTTCGGAGAAGGTTTTGCTAGCTACGGCTTGGGTATAGTCCCCTGCATTGAAAACCTGGAAGTTAAAATCTTCTGCTGCTTTAGCTGACCAGAGCCGCAACAAATTCACGGTGTTATTGAGATAACCGGCGACGGGAATATCGTAAGGCGTACCGTAAACCCGCGTTCCCCCCATCCAGCGCACCCGATAATGGCCTTCGGCATCGGTAAACGCTTCCGTATGGCCACCAAACTTGACTTCCACCATGTAGTCGGGGCGGGGAATTTCCCAGGGATTGGCAAACCGCAACCAGTTATCCGGCACCTCGTGCTGCCAGCCTTTCACAATGAGCTGTTTGAAGATACCAAATTCGTAGCGGATGCCGTAGCCGATCGCCGGAATTTCCAGGGTGGCCAGAGAGTCGAGAAAACAGGCCGCGAGCCGTCCCAAGCCGCCGTTACCCAACCCCGGCTCTTCTTCCCGCTCCATCAGATCATCCAGACTGAGCCCATACTCCTTCAGGGCCTGACGGGTTTGCTCATACAGCCCCACGTTGATCAGGTTACTCAGCATCAAGCGCCCAATCAGGAATTCCGCTGAAAGGTAGAAAACGGTTTTGGTATCCTGCTCAAAGTAGGTCTGGGCGGTTTTGATTCGACGGTGCATCAGTCGATCGCGGACGGTATAAGCCAGAGCCATGTAGTAGTCATAGGCCGTGGCGAAATGCTCATCCTTACCCTGCAGGTAGTAGAGGTTGTCAGCAAACGATCGCTTCAGGGTAGCGCTGGTCATCCCGGTGCGATCGTTCTCAATATACATGTGGTCGCAGCTATGACCATCCCCATTGCTCAGGGCGGCGAGGGAAGGGTTCTGGTTGTCTGCATTGGAAGGCTGAGCGTTCATCATTCAGTCACAGTGATCGTTGATATGACTATCCCTAATCCCTGCACTGTAATCTATTTAATTTACCGAGGAAAGTACCAGAAACTACGTCCGTTCAAAGTTTTAGACAATTTTTAGATTTGCCGGGATTACTTTAGATCGGATGAACTATCAATGGGGTGAAAAACTTTTTGTTGAGAGTTAAATTCCCAGGCAATGCCCTCCGGGTCTTTAGATCGGCTCCACTCAGGAAAATCTGGTTTTGTCCGGCGGGGAGAAAGAGATTGGGAAACAACGCCCAGGCGTTTGGCTAAATCTCCCTGGGAGAGGGAATATGTCTCCGCAGACTCATCCTCATCATCAGACTCATCCTCATCATCAGACTCATCCTCATCATCAGACTCATCCTCGTCATCAGACTCATCCTCGTCATCAGACTCATCCTCATCATCAGACTCATCCTCGGTCTCGTCTTCTTCTTGCGTATCCTCTATGACAGATGCGATCTCCAGAGGGGCTTCCTGCTCTGCCTCTACCTCTACCTCTGCCTCTGCCTCTACCTCTGCCTCTGCCTCTACCTCTACCTCTGCCTCTACCTCTAAGGAAGATTCAGGCTCTAAAACTGCAGTTTCCATCTCATCTGCAACAGATTCGACTTCAGAGGCAGACTCAGATATCGAAACTTCAGCCACGGGTTCAGCTTCCGCTTCTATAACCGTCTCCAGGGTAAGAGGGGGGGTAGATTCTGGGCCAGCGGGTTCTTCAGGCGGAGAAGGTTGAGGTTGCACTTCTGGCACTGGAGGGTTGACCACAGCACTTGCTCCAGAAGTTGATTTCTCTTGCGGGGGTGGAGCAACAACTTTGCTCGATGTGGCCACGCCGTTGGCTCGGTCAATACAGCCCACCAGTAACTCTTCCATGGCCTGGGCCGAGTGGTTACCATCGCAGAAATACTCAACCAGAATTGAACTGGCGGCCGGGTTAATCTGACAGTTGTAAACCCCATTGATGCCATCCACCAGCCCTTTCAGCTTGCCAGCGTAGTCTGGATCATGGGCAAGACGGGGAACCTTAATTCGGATACGACCAGCAATAGCGGATTTAACTTCGTATTCCATGAGCTTTCATCTACCCTTTGGGATAATTTGAGCGATCGCTGTAGATTAGATTAACCCAGACAAGGGCAGAATAAAAGCTATTTTCTTAAATACAAAGCAAAAACCAAGGATTTCAGGCAAAGAGCCGCGCAGTCTTAGAAATCAGGCTGGCGATCGCTGCGGGAGTGCTTTAGTTTTGGAGTGACTGAACTGCTACTGAACTGCTAGAGAGGGAAAGCGAAACCTCTGCTCCTGCAATACATAACTGAGGGAAACGATTAAAACAGTTTGGCTCGGTGGGTTGTGGGTTCAAATTCAAACCGGGAGCGGGGCTGTGTATCGCCATAGAGATTGAAGGTGACGGTTGGTCGATCGCCGATCGCTTCTACCTGATGAATGGCGGCAGGAGTAAAGCTAACAATTTCACCAGCCTGGAAAATTTGGCTGCTGACCGGCTCAATCCGATCGGGAAAGTCGGAATCCAGAACCCGTCGCCAGAAGGTATGTTTTTCCTGTCCCTGCAAAACCGCTACAATTCCCCAGGTGCCATGGTTATGAATGGGGGAAGTCACACCGGGGGTAGCGGTGACCGTCTGTACGGTGAGGGGATAGCCAATTTCATCGTAGAGGAGCAATAAGCCAATTCCAGTTTTGGGATCTGGTTCCCGCCATTGGGTTTGCAACCAGTAGGAATTGGTGATCAGTTGCCGCACCGCTAAACGAATTTGGGGCAGATGATCCCATTGTTCTGATTCTTCACGTACCTGCTCCAGCAGATCGATGATCTCGGTGAGAAAGCGATGGAAATAGTAGCGATCGCGGAGCAAATCCCAATCTCTGGGGGAGGGACGGGGCTGGCATTCTCCCTGATCATTGACCAACCAATCCCGCGCTGTCACCGTTAATCCTCCTCTGGGGTTTTGGCTGTATGGAAGCGATAGCCAGCCACCAGGGTCTCCAGATCAGTTGCATCGGTTTCCAGAGCCTGGTGGATATATTGCTCGGCCCCAGGAGATTTTCCCAGTGCTGAACAGCGGACTGCAATAAGGACTAGCTATCTTCTGGCATGAATCGCCTCTGTCCGGTCGAAGGGTGCAATTAGAACAGGGTGAGAATATAAATCAGGGTAAACAGAACTACCCAGATCACATCGACAAAGTGCCAGTAGATCTCCGCCATTTCAATTCCGGTGTGCTTGCTGGCGTTATAGTGACCGGGACGGCGCGATCGCCAAAGGACTCCCAGGATCAGCAACAGCCCAACAAAAACGTGCAGACCGTGAAAGCCTGTCATGAGATAGAAACAGTTGGCAAAGACATTTGTGGTCAAGCCATAGCCCAGGGTGAGGTATTCAAACAGTTGCCCGGTGAGGAAGACCGCTCCCATCACAGCTGTGACCACGTACCAGAGGCGCATCCCGGCTACATTATTCTTCTTAACAGCCACGTCACCCAGATGGATCACAAAGCTACTGGAAACCAGAATAATTGTATTGATCGTAGGGACTAGCAATTCCACTTCTGTGCCTTCTGGTGGCCATACAGCGGTCATTCCCCGCAGCAACAGGTAGGTGGCAAATAAACCGCCAAACATGACTGACTCAGAAATCAGAAAGGTGAGCAGTCCCAGGGCGCGGTAGTCGGGGTGTTCTTCGTGATGGGCAGCAGCGGTGGCATGAGCAGTCCCATCCCCGGACAGGGGGGCAGAGGGATCAATGGCAGAACCTTGCATAGGTCAATCCTTACGTAATGTCCGTTTGACAATTTCTGGAGCGAGCAGGGGTTGGTTTACTGGCCGGGAACCGCAGCAGCGATCGTTGCAGTAGATTCTTCAGTGTGATTCATGCCGTAGTCATAGGGACCGTGGGTAATCGTGGGCAGGACTTCCCAGTTTTCGATCAGTGGGGGTGAACTGGTGGTCCATTCCAGGCTGAGGGCCCGCCAGGGGTTATCGCCAGCTTTAGGACCCCAGATCCAGCTCCAGATGGCATTGATCAGGAAGGGCAGAACCGAAATGCCCAGAATGTAGGCACCATAGGTACAGATGTGATTAATCGCTTCAAACTGGGGATCGTACATGGCAATGCGGCGGGGCATCCCCTGTAAACCCAACTGGTGCATGGGCATAAAGGTCAGGTGCGTTCCCACGAAAGTGAGGGCAAAGTGAATCCGGCCCCAGGTTTCGTTCATCATCCGCCCGGTAATTTTGGGGAACCAATGGTATAGCCCGGCGTAAATCCCAAAAACGGAGCCGCCATAAAGGGTGTAGTGAAAGTGGGCAACCACAAAGTAGGTGTCATGAAAATGGGCATCCAGGGGGGCAGAGGCACACATCACCCCGGTGATCCCGGCAATGATAAACATGGAGAGAAAGCCCAGGGCAAACAGCATGGCACTGGTAAAGCGAATCTTTCCTCCCCACAGGGTTGCAATCCAGCTCAGGACTTTGACCCCGGTGGGAACCGCAATAATCATCGTGGCAATGGTGAAGAACAAGCGCAGGGACGGAGAAATGCCGCTGGTAAACATGTGGTGAGCCCAGACAATCAGACCCAACAAACAGATGGCCAGACTGGAGTAGGCGATCGCTTTGTAGCCAAAAATCGGTTTACGGGAATGAACCGAGACAATTTCTGACATCAAGCCGAAGATGGGCAGAATCATCAGGTACACGGCTGGATGAGAGTAAAACCAGAAGAGGTGCTGGTAGATCACCACATTGCCGCCCGCATCCGGTTTGAAAAAAGAGGTGCCAAAGTTGAGGTCAAACAGCAGCAGAATCAACCCGATCGCCAGAGCTGGAGTGGAAATCAGAGCCAGCAACGAGGTGGCCAACATGGCCCAACAGAACAACGGCAGTTGATCCCAGCGCAGACTCGGTAATTTCAGTTTCCAGATCGTGATGGTATAGTTCAATGCGCCCAGAATGGAGGAGGTTCCAACCACGGCAATGGCCAGGCACCAGAGGGACTGGGCCATGGGAGCAGTTATTTCACTCAGAGGGGGATAGGAAGTCCAGCCAGCCTGAGCGCCGCCAAAGAATAAACTGCTGAGCAGAATCAGTCCGGCAAAAAAACTTAGCCAGAAGGCAGCAGCATTCAGTTTGGGAAAGACCATATCCCGCGCCCCAATCATCAGGGGAATGAGATAATTGCCAAACCCACCGATCGCCACCGGAACGATCCAGAAGAAGATCATGATCGTGCCGTGGTTAGTCATAAAGGCGTTGTAAACGGCGGGATCGAGCACATCCGGGTCAGGAGTAGCCAGCTCAGTCCGCATGAACTCGGCCATGATGCCGCCAATCAGATAGAACATAAACCCGGTGACAAAGTACTGAATCGCAATGACTTTGTGGTCGGTGTTAAAGGTGAAATAGTGATACCACTTCCAGGCGGGTGGATGGGAGTGGGGAGTGGGACTTGGGGTTAAAGAAAGTTCTGCTTGTGCCATAAATATGTAAGAAAACGAATTAATCAAAGGTTGGTCGAGATCAGCCCATGGGGCAGTTGAGCCAGCACTTGAGGGGTGATTCCCATCGTCTCAGCCTGGGCTAAAACCGTTGCCTGTCCCGGTGGTGTTAACGCGATCGCCGGCTGAGGATCAATAGACTGGGCAACTTTAGTTTGTTGAATCCACTGCTCATACTCTTCTGGAGTCTGGACAAAGACGCGGGTACGCATGCTGCCGTGGTAGGAACCGCACAGTTCAGCACAGACGACCGGGTAATCTCCCACTTTTGTTGCGGTGAAGCGCAATTCTGTTTTTTCACCGGGGATGGCATCCTGTTTGAGCCGGAACTGAGGAACCCAGAAGGAGTGAATCACATCCTGGGCTGCCAGATTTAATTGCACATCTTTATCCACAGGAACGTGAAGTTCCCCGCTGATCACACCACTATCGGGGTAATTAAAAATCCAGGCGTACTGCAATCCAGTCACATTCACGACCACATCAGCAGGCTTACCTTCTCGATTCGGATTTGCACCATATCCGTAGGTGGGCTGTTTTTTTTCTTCTGGATTTACACCTTCAGCCATCAGTGCAGACATATCTCCGCCCACATTGGCTTGAGCAATCAGACTGGCCGGGTGTTGAGCCAGGTTTCGCATAGAATGGTGATGATCACCGGGATTAAAACCGCCAATGCGCTCAAAAACATCGACGCTGTAAATCCCTAAAATAATTACGATGATGGCTGGAACAGCGGTCCAGAAGGCTTCCAGAGGTAAGCTACCTTCGATCGGCAAGCCATCGGAGTCATCCCCTGGACGACGGCGAAACTGAATGATGAAGAGCACCATTGCTCCCAGGACCACCAGCAGCAGGGCCGTACTGATTGTCATCATCAGATTGAAGAGGCTATCCACCAGAGGAGCCTGGGCGGAGGCCTGTTCCGGCAGGAGTCCGTGGTGTTGTCCGACCCAGAAGCTAATCAGGGTGACGACGATCCCCGCCGTTAAAGTTAAAATTGAAGCCGGAATTTGATTCATGAACTGCCTCTCAGGGATAACCAGGAGCAACAAGAGAAATTAAGACAGATTAAAGATTGGAGTGGGTTAGCATAACTAGAGTAAACGCCCCCTGTTAACACAGGCTTGACCCAGTCAACAACCCAAAAAAGAGATGGTTTTCCGTAATCCACAATATATCTTCTTCCCAGAAAAACATTGTTTCTTAACGTTTATGTAAGAATCTCGACCGCCGTTTATAGATAACGTTTCTTACTTTCCGAAATTGTTTTTTATGATACTTAGGCAGCTCTAGTCATCCTATTTAAAATCTAAATGGGGTAAAGGGGTGGCACTCCTTTTGTGGGGAAACCACATCCTCCCTTTGATTTACAACTCATTCAGGATCGCTATATACTAGATAATTGTAGTGATTCCAACACTACAACCTTGTTTTTATAGAGTATTTATGTCATTGCAGAATGTGAAAGAACAGGTCTTGCAACTATCAACCAGCGATCGACTCGCCCTGGTTAATTTAATTATCGACTCACTGCAACAAGATTTCATCCAAAAATCAGAGTCAACAGAATTGGTGTCTATCCCAGGTAGTTCGATTCGAGGACATTTACAAGCGCAACGCATGGCTATCGTAAATCAAATGTGCGGACTTTTAAAAACCGATAGACCTGCACCGTCGGATGCCGAAGTCGAAGCTATGCTTGAGGAACGGAGAATTGAGAAGTATTCTCAATGAGAGTTTTAATAGATACTAATGTTATTCTTGATTTTCTACTCAACAGAGAAGAATTTGTAGAAGAAGCACGAAGTTTATTTAAAGAAGTAGCGTATAATCGCATTACTGCTTACTGTACGGCAACAACTCTGACAAATATTTTTTACATTTCCAGACGACATACTCAGAGTATTGAGCAGGCACGGCAAGCAGTTGTATTGGTACTATCTATCATGGAGATTTGTTCAGTGGATCGGGCACTCTTAGAGTCGGCTTTGACTTCTGCTTTAACAGATTTTGAAGATGCCGTACAAGTTGCCTCTGCGCTAGGTGAAGGTTTAGATGCAATCGTGACACGAGATGCCGGACTTCAATCCGCATTAATTCCAGTTATGTCAATTCGTCAAATCCTAGAGCAATTAGAAGCTGATAAATAATCTTGTTCAAATTAATGGTTGATGGTTATGAACCCTCCCCAAATTTCTCCTTATGGCTCCTGGACCTCACCGATTACCTCGGATCTGATTGTGTCAGAGACGATCGGACTGGGGCAGATTGGCGTGGAGGGTTCAGATATTTACTGGCTAGAACAGCGTCCCCAGGAAGGGGGGAGAACCGTAGCGGTGCGCTGGCGGGGCGGTGAAACAATTGATCTGACACCGCAACCCTTTAATGTGCGATCGCGGGCGCATGAGTATGGGGGTGGAGCTTTCAGGGTTGATCAGGGCATCCTTTACTTTGTTAACTTTGCCGACCAGCAGCTTTATCGTCAGGCAGGGCAGGAACCACCAGAGCCATTAACCCAAACCCCCGGTCTGCGTTATGCGGATGGGGTGGTCGATCGACAGCGTCAACGCATGATTTGGGTGCAGGAGGATCATCGCAGTGGGGAACACCAGGTGATCAATATCCTGGTCAGCTTACCTTTAACGGGGGGAGCCGCAGAGATTGTAGCCCAGGGGCAGGACTTTTATGCTTCCCCCACTATCAGTCCCGATGGAGAGTGGTTAGCCTGGCTGAGCTGGAATCAACCGCAAATGCCCTGGGATGGGACTGAACTCTGGGTGGCCCGTCTGCAGGTGGATGGGAGTCTAGCTAATGTGCAACGAGTGGCGGGTAGCCCCACTGAGTCTGTTTTTCAACCCCGCTGGTCTGCTGAGGGATGGCTTTATTTTGTCAGTGATGCAAGTGATTGGTGGAATCTCTACCGCTGGCATCCCTCCCAACCTCAGGTTCAACCCCTCTACCCCAGAGCGGCTGAATTTGGCCTCCCTCAATGGGTGTTTGGCATGTCAACCTACGGGTTACAGGATGATCAATCGCTGTTCTGTGCCTACAATCACCAAAACCTCTGGCAACTCGGTCGTCTCGATCTGGCCAGGGGTGAGTTTACCAACATTCCTACCCCCTATACAGACATCAGTTCCCTGCAAGTTACGCCTGAGGCGATCGTCTTTCTGGGGGGATCAGCAACCCAACCCACGGCGATCGTCCGCTGCGATCTGGCCACTCACGAACTGCAGGTTTTGCGCTCCTCCACTGCTCTCCAGCTTGATCCTGGCTATCTCTCCCAACCCCAACCGATCGCCTTTCCCACCAGTAACGGGGCAACGGCCCACGCTTTCTTCTATCCCCCTCAGAATAAAGATTACCTGGCCCCAGCTGGAGAATTGCCTCCCCTGATTGTGAAAAGTCATGGAGGGCCAACCGCTGCCAGTTCTACAGTCTTTAATCTCAGTATTCAGTACTGGACCAGTCGCGGCTTTGCTTTGGTGGATGTGAACTATCGGGGCAGTACGGGCTATGGGCGGGCCTATCGCCAGAGTTTGCAGGGACAATGGGGCATTGTGGATGTGGCGGATTGTGTCCAAGCTGCAGAGTATCTGGTGGCGCAGGGATGGGTGGATGGCGATCGGCTGATCATTCGGGGCAGTAGTGCGGGGGGCTATACCACCCTGGCCGCCCTCACCTTTACGGATCGGTTTAAGGCGGGAGCCAGCTACTACGGGGTCAGCGATCTGGAAGCTTTGGCACGGGATACCCACAAATTTGAAGCTCGCTATCTGGATGGTTTGATTGCTCCCTATCCCCAGGAACAGGCCATCTATCAACAGCGATCGCCCCTCCATTTCATTGACCAGTTGAATTGCCCGGTGATCTTTTTTCAAGGATTAGAAGATAAGGTGGTCCCCCCCAACCAGGCCGAGGTGATGGTCAACGCCTTAGCCGCAAAGGGGATTCCAGTAGCTTACGTTCCCTTTGCAGAAGAACAACACGGTTTTCGACGGGCGGAAAACATCAAAGCCGCTTTAGATGGAGAACTGTATTTTTATGCCCAAATTTTTGGACTGAGTCAGGGGAATTCAATTGTGCCGATCCTGATCAAAAATTTAAATTGAGTCAAGCCTACAGAAAGTGCCCAAAAAACAGAAACCCATCCTCTCCCTCCCCCCTACCTTACGGGTCGAAGCCCTAAGCGACTGTGTTTACTCCTTCGCCATGACGGTGCTGGTGCTGGGCATTCAATTGCCGAATGTCAGGAGTGAGCAAGCCGATATTCTTCTGCCCGTCGTAATTAGTCACATCATTCCCCAGCTCTTTCACTATGCTGCCTGTTTTTTTATTCTGGGTGCTTTCTGGGTCAACAGTCATCAGCAGTTTTACTATATTCGTCATGTCGATCGACTACTGCTGTGGCTGAATTTAATCATCCTTATGTTTGTTACCCTGCTACCCTTCTCCGCCCAACTGGTCAATACCTACACCACTTCCCAGATCAGTGTGCTCTTTTTTGATGGTCACATCCTGATTTTGTCCTGTTTATTCTGGTTTAATCGACTCTGGGCAGTTCAATGCAAATTAACTGAGCCGGGGGTGAATCCAGATTGGAATTTAAGAGTTGGCAATAATTTATTTTTGTTAGAAATCTTTTTGATTATCTGTTCAGTTGCTCTGTCTTTCGTCAGCCCGCGCTGGAGCCGTGGTCCCTACCTGTTGATGCCCTTTTTACCCGTGATTGTTCGTAATTTTACCAAAGCCTGAATGAGCCTGCGACTGTCTGTTTCTTTGCCTTTGAACCACTGACTCCCAGGAGGATCAATTATGTCGATCGTCGCCTTTCTCCACGCTGCCATTGTGGTGACCGATCTGGAGCGGGCTAGCCATTTTTATGGTGAAGTTTTAGGGTTACCGATCGTGGAACGCAACCTGAAATTTGCGGGGATTTGGTATCAGGCCGGTGCAGTGCAACTCCATTTAATTGCCGACGAAACGATCATCGATGATCTGATCAACGCCGACAAATGGGGCAGAAACCGCCATCTGGCTTTTGCCGTCGCAGATCTGGAGGAAATGAAAACTAAATTGCTGGCCCAGGGCTACCCCTTTCAGCTCAGTGCCTCTGGGCGATCGGCTTTATTTGTCCGCGATCCGGATGGCAACATTATTGAGCTGAACCAGGCAAGTTAATGTTAATTCTCCAGGGGCATTCAGGTAGTTAGAATAAGCGCTCTAGAGAGACTTCAGCTAATGCATTCAGCGTATCTCGGGCAGGCCCCCAGGGAACACGGTCCAGCTCCGCTTGTGCGTGCTCAATATAAGTCGCTGCCAGAGCACGAGTTTCAGCGATCGCCTGGGTTTGCATCACCAGTTCTTTAATTTTTAACTGGGTTGAGGCAGATTGCAAATGCTCTGGGTTGCTCAAGGCTATCTTTAACTCTGAACAAATTTTAGGGTTCTCTTGAGTGGCAACCAGGAATGGATAGGTGATCACTCCGTCCGCCAGATCCCGATAGAGATCCTTCCCCAGCCGTGTTCCTTCACCGATGACATCCAGTAAATCATCGATGAGCTGAAACGCCATCCCCAGGTTTTCTCCGTATCGGGCCAGGGCTTCAACCACAGCAGCAGGATGATTACTGATCGATGCACCCGCCTGGCATCCCCACCTGAATAGCGTCGCCGTTTTTCCTCGAATGATGTTCAGATATTGATCTGGATTCAGGAGCACTTGGCCGCGGTTTTCCAGTTGTTCTGACTCCGAAAGAATCATCGCTTCAACCGCACTGAGCAGATCAGCCGCTAAGCTAGGACGGCCTGTATTCAACAGTAATTGGGCTGCCTGAACCACTAAAAAATTGCCCCCCAGGATACTGGCTGCATTCCCATAGACCATATTTGAGGAGGGTTGATGACGACGCTGAGGAGCTAGATCAATGACATCGTCGTGGAGTAGAGAGGCGGCATGAACCAGTTCAACGGCAAGGGCAACGTTTTCCGCCGCTTGGGGATAACTGCGCCGCCCAACACAGGCTGATAGATACACACAAAGAGCACGAATCCGCTTGCCGGGTAGGGAAAGAATTTGTCTGACCACCTGTTGGACTAAAGCAGGATCAGCAACAGTTTGCTCAAGCTGAAAATTTTGATCGAGTACAGACATGCCATCTTCTAGCAGAACTCGTAGGGTCCGCATCTCTAAAGCCAAACCCTTCAACTCGTGTTTAGCGCTCACCCGCTCCAAAATTTTCAGACTGGCAAAATCTTTAAACTTGACATCCTCCTGGCTGGAGACCGAGAAGCCATTTGTCTCATTGTAGGGCGTTTGAGTTTGAGTCCCGTTTGAGGTAGTTCCTGGCCGTTTAATCTGCACACCAGACGTTGACCAGGCATAGCGCAGAGTAGACCAGAGGGAACCGAGTTTCCATTCCAACCCAGCCAATTGCTGATCCATCTGGCGTTGCTGCAGTTCATCCACTAAAGCTTCTGACCAGAAGGGTAATTTCTCCATCCCCTTTTTGAGCAGTTGAATGGCTTGGGAGCCAATCTTACCCAGAGGGGGGAGTTGGTGAGGTAAACCGGTCCCAAAGCGGAGGCGATCGTACGCTTTAAATGGGGCTAAAAATTCCGGTTCTTGATAGGGCCAGACTGCACAGGGAGTTGCTGTCGAACCAGAAGCTGTGAGGATACCATTGACGGCCCGCCGTGCGGTTTCGTTTGCCCCCTCCATCGTGGCCAGATCGGTATAGCATCGCACATAATCAGAGGCGAGGAAAAGATTTTCAATACTTGTGACCGCATCGGGGCGATGTTCCCATGAACCTGCTGTATTAATTAACAGAGGTTCAAGATTAGCCACTTCAGAAGGATTAGGATAAACAATCGCTGGATCAAAGAACCAATTGAGCAGTTTAGCTGCTTCCAAATCTCGCTTAATATCCCCAGAAAAATGGCTGATCATCTGTTGCCAAACTTCTGTTTTAATCTCTTCCAGCGTACACTGAGTTGCAGGTTTATTGTATAAAATACCTGGAGAGTTCCAATCTGATATGCACAGAGAAATAATACTCTGCACATTGCCATCGCCATAGTCTTGCAGATTAAAATCTGACCAGAACTGAGCCTGGGAAACAGAGGTTAAAGCCCAGGGTGAATCTAAATAAATGGTATGGCCATGATTCATGGTGATCGGACGATCGAGATAAAATTGGATTCCCGACATCCATTCAGTCCGCAGTTTACTCAATAGGCCAAGTCTGGGTTCTGCCTGCACCAGGGGTTCTGTCAGCAGCCTAAGCATGACTTCAACCGGAACAGCGGCAATATAATAATCGGCCTCAATCTCATAGCGGGTTCCAGCCTCAACGATCGTCACTCCAGTGATCCGTTGCCCCCTACAGGAGATGTGTTCGACTCTGGCAGTCAGGCGATAATCCACCCCTGACTGGGTTAGGTACTCGTACCAGGGGGTTAACCAGGCTTCATTGGTCGGAGCGTTGAGGACACGATCGCTACAGTCGCGAAAGATATCTAGAAATAACTGGGCAACCGTAGCACCGCCAGTTCGGGTACTGATATCCTGGGCCCGACAAGCCACTAAAGACTTGGTTAACCCTGAAACAATATATTGTTGAAACTCAGGGGAACAATTTTTAGCATCTACAAAATCCCACCAGGGAATGTACTCATATTCTGCCAGGCGGCGCTCCTCACAACTGGTCAAGAATACTAGCAGTCTTTCCAGCAAATGCCAGGATTCTTTTCTGGGGATATTAAGTCCATTGCCGATCAGCATTTGTGACAGCAAATCAAAAGCTACGGTCAAGTCTTCCAGAGAAGTTGGGAAAGAATTCGGCGCAATCCAGTGTCCTTTATTTGTTGAGATACCAAGGGTTTGTTTGGTGTGAACAAGATTATCAAAGACCCCCTGCAGTTGGTTTTTGAAGGGAATGCGCTTCATCGTATCGGGAAGATGACGATAGAAACCGGGAAAAAAGCGAAATCCGTGTTCACCTGGCAGATCCATTTTCCCATCAATCCCAGAATTGGGGACAGGCATACTTCGAGCTTTGCCACCGGGTAACGGGTTTGCTTCGTATACAACGACATTAAACCCACGTTCAACCAGTTCATGGGCAGCGCTCATACCTGCCACTCCACCACCCAAAATGGCAACTCGCTTAGCCATACTTTGTGAAACACTCCAGACTCAACTGTGATTAATTAGGCGCTTAAATAGTATCACCCGATCTGATCGCCTCAAGATTATTTATAGCTTTTTTAATAAATAAACGCAAACTACATAAGTTTTGAATTACACGTATCTGCCGCCAGTTCCTTCATTAGTTCTTCGCTAATCCGGCGATAACTTAGAGGTGAGTGTTGCAAAATCCCGGTCGTCCCCTGAAAGTGAGAATGTCAATTGAGTGCATGGAAAAAATTCCCTGGGTGAAAGAGGCAGAAAGATGACTACCTGGATCGCTCAGGGAATTAGGAAAAGATTAATGCTTGGAAGATTAGCGTGAGAATTAACTAGCCGAGTTGGGTTTTTAATCATCCTCTCAGGGCGACAGGTATTTTGTGTAGTCGCCATACAACCAATTGCCTAAGGCCTCGGGATCATCGCTGCTGAAAAACTCACGACAGGCAATTTGGATTTCGTCGATCGAGAGGAAACCATCGTGGTCACGGTCTAGTTTGTCAAACGAAATTTCATAGGTGCTTGCAGGATGATTAACGGTTTTGAATAAGGTCAACCACTCCTGCCTGGAAATGCGCTGATCGCCGTCAGTATCGAAGAGCTTGAGGAGAACTGTGCCCCCCCCAATGATGGCTGTTTCCAACAGGTTCTCATCCAAACCAATCTGATAGAAATTCTCAACCCATTCCTCTAACGACACAATACCATCCTGATCACTATCTGCCAGGGCAATTACCTCCCAATAATTGGCATAGGCCATTTTGAGAGATTCAGCGGCTTCCGAAGTTGGGTCAAGGTTAAGGACAGAAATAAAATTATCTGCATTCCCCACAAAAGTTGCTCGATCAATTTTCCCAGACCCATCTGAATCAGTTATGTCAAAGTAAAGGGTGAATTTGGCACGTTTAATGTCAGATAACATGATGGCAGATCTCTAAGGTAAAGGAGAGTATAAGCTTTAAGTATTACAAGCATAGAGTGCTATAAAGAGCACAATGCCTGAGCTACACAGAGGTTTAGTTGCGATCAAAAGTATACCAATCTGAGAGGTTATTTGGAAGGTGGAGCAAAGGCTCAGCTATAAAGGACAGGTATTCGGAGACAAGAAGATGTTAGATCTTTAGTTACTTCTGGAGTATGAACAGAAGATTAGACTGAAAAGGACAGTGTTTTCTAGCGCGATGATCCCTCCCATGCCTTCCCCGAAAAACTCGCAGTCACCGACCCTTTCTCCTCCAGTCCAACCCCTCTGGGCCAGAGCAATCACCCAACCGGCTCAAGAATTTGCTGCTACCCCTCTTAAAGTGCTATCTGGGGCAATTCCAGCGGGGTTACGGGGAACGCTTTACCGCAATGGACCGGGGCGACTGGAGCGGGGCGAACAAAAGGTTTCCCACTGGTTTGATGGCGATGGCGCAATTCTGGCGGTTCACTTTCGGGAGGAGGGAGCAACAGGGCTGTACCGCTATGTCCAAACGGCGGGTTTTTTAGCGGAAGAACGGGCGGGGCATTATCTTTTTTCTGGCTACGATCAACTCGCTCCTGGGCCATTCTGGCGACGCTGGGGTACTCAGCCTAAACACACGGCTAACACCTCTGTTCTGGCTTTAGACAATAAACTGCTAGCCCTGTGGGAAGGCGGCCATCCCTATAGCCTGGATCTGAATACGCTTGCTACCCTGGGATTGGATAAGCTGAGGGGATTAGCTGCAGGCCAGCCCTACTCTGCCCATCCCAAACACGATCCCCAAACGGGAGAAATTTATAACTTTGGGATCAGCTTTGGTCGAACCATTCGCCTCAACCTTTACCGTAGTGATGCCAGCGGTCAGATTAAACAAAAAAGTGCTCTGCCCCTCGATCGCTTTTCCCTGATCCACGACTTTACTCTAGCTGGCCGATACCTGATCTTTCTCATCCCTCCCCTGCAAGCCCAGATCTTCCCCCTGTTGTTGGGGCTAAAAAGTTTCAGTCAGTCCTTTCAGTGGCAACCCCAATGGGGAACGCAGGTGTTGGTGATCGATCGCGAAACCCTGCAACTGGTAAAGCAGTTTGAAACCGATCCCTGGTTTCAGTGGCACTTTGGCAACAGCTATGAGGACACGGATGGGTCCATAGTGATCCATTTTGTTCGTTATCCAGATTGGCGCACCAATACCTGGTTGGGGGAGGTGGTGAGCGGCCATCCAACAACGAACGTCAAAGGGCTGCTCTGGCGGTTACGTTTGCATCCTCAACAGGGCAAAGTTTTAGGGACAGAGCAACTGCTGGACCTTAATTCTGATTTTCCTGTGGCGCCGTTTGATGAGGCAGGGCAAAACACTCGTTTCTTATATCTCAACTGTCACGATCGGCCTGACTCTGATCCAGCTGAAATGTTTAACAGTGTGGCACGGGTCGATCTGAGCACAGGAACCCTTAGCCTGGCCCGACCGGGAGCAGGATACTATCCAATGGAACCGATTCCCGTCGTCGATCGCCGGAGCGACCAAACCTGGATACTCACCGTCGTATATGATGGCAACCACCACCAGAGCACGGTGCAAATTTACGCTGCCGATCGCCTAGAGGATGGCCCCATCTGTATCCTGTCCTTACCCCAGGTGATTCCCTTTGGGTTTCATGGCTGCTGGCACCCGCTGAAATCAAGCTAGTAGAACTTTCGCTAAAGTCTAGAGTGTAGGACTATTAGTAACGTGGAATTGAGCTATGGCAGTTAAGGTTGGCGATCGTGCTCCTGATTTTACGCTTCCTTCCAGCAGTGGAGCGAATGTGAGCTTAGCGGATTTTATTGGTAAAAAGCCTATAGTGCTGTATTTTTACCCCAAAGATGAGACACCGGGCTGCACCGCTCAAGCCTGTACCTTCCGGGATGAGTACGCTGTATTTCAGGATTTGGGGGCAGAGGTGCTGGGGGTGAGTTCAGATTCGGTGGAGGCTCACAAAAAGTTTATTGCCAACCATCGCCTGCCCTTTCAACTCCTCAGCGATACGGCAGCCCAACTGCGGAAGCTTTATGGCGTGCCTGCCACGCTGGGAATTCTACCCGGTCGCGTCACCTACATCATTGATCAAGCGGGCATTGTGCGCCATATCTTTAATTCCCAGATGAACTTTAAGGGCCATATTGAAGAGGCGATCGGGGCTTTAAAGCAATTACAGACGGCATAACTTGTCCTGGTTATTTCCTCACAGAACGGTCAGGTATGTATCTTTGCCTTCCGTAGGTAAATGACGCAGACGTTGATTTTGCAAATCCGGTTCTAAACCGAGATCTTCCAGGGGAATTAGCCCTAATAAAGGTTCTGCTTCATTCGGTAATTCTAAGCAGTTATACACCCCCTCCCGTCCTTCAACCTGCAGGATCACCTGCTTAAAGAGACGAACTCTCTTCACACCTACAGCCGTTTTAACTTCAACTTCATCTTGGGGTGCTAAACCGAGTTGGGCAATCAGATTTGCAGGTAAACATAACCGTGTTGCTCCTGTATCAACTAAAACGTTATTGAGGGTTAAAGTGCGAACTTGGTCTATAGGGATAAACCCTCGCTCGGCTAAAATTTGATCCACTTGATTCGTCACAGTAATCGTAGCGGTCACTTTTCCCATAGGTTGAGCAGGAACGGGGTTCAGCATACCTAATTATTCTGTCAGCTTTTGTAATAGCCGCCGCAGGTTATCGACGGAAGCGCGGGGGGAAGGACGGGGAATCAGTTCGGTCTGTCCGGTGTCTGTGACCCGATAAAGCACAGGAATTTCGTACTGATAAGCCGCAAACCAATCCTCCCGATCGGTAATATTACGAACTTCCAGTTCTAAAGCGGGATCGTTAATTTGCGCCAATTTTTCCTGCAGTCCCTCACAGAGGTGACACCCAGGTTTGCTGTAGAGAATGAGTTTGAGCATGCTGTTGAGGGGCAAAAATCGCCAACACCGGGCAAAAAATCAGTAAAATTCACTAATTCAGGAACCGATCGAGGGCTGTCTTCAATTCCTCAATTTCTGCTTCAATATTGCCTGCCTCTGCCGCCCGCGCAATACATTCTGTTAGATGGGCATCCAGAATCATCCGGGCCACGCGATCTAAGGCTCCCCGCACCGCTGCAATTTGCACAAGCACATCTGGACAGGCTCGGCTCTCCTGCACCATGGTTTTAATGCCGCGAATATGCCCTTCAATCCGGGATAATCGGTTGACGATCGCCCGCAGGGATTCTTCACTGTGAACATGGGGGTGGGCATGGGGGTGGCTGTGGGCAGCAAGGGAAGATGGGGCACCGAGCGGTGAAGGCGTTAATTCTGGCTCTGGCTTAGAAATGGCATCAACCAAAGGACTCTAGACCTCTAAAAAACAACGGGCGGGGGTAAGCTGCTAGATATACGCTAGAACGATCGCAACTGGATGGGGCAAGGGTTTAAGGATAGATTTGGGTCCAGGGGATAATCAAGCCGACAATCAGTGATCGATCCTAAGAATTGCTCTAAGTATAATTAATTTTTGAGTATAATTAATTTCCAACCATGATTAGACTCTGATGATATCTAGCCTTTGAATTATAACTATAGCAATTCTATTTGAAATTAAAACGGGGCAAAGGGATGGAAGCCCTTTTGTGGGGTTCCCCCACCCCCCCTTTTTTCTCAACCTATTTAGGGTCGCCATAAATTTTGAGCATGAATATTTCAGCCTCAAGTGCTCTAGAATTTTTTATCTAGCCAGATAGAAACTAAAAACAGCGAATCTATACCTGGGGAAGCAGTTCAATAGTGGGTTCAATCGCTAGCCTGAATGAGGGGCTGATCTGCATTTTGATGGGTTCAAAGGTCATGCCTGTGTCTGGATTAGAAATAGAGATATTTAAAAATGTCAGCTAATTGGAATCACGATCGCTGGATGGCTGATCTAGAAGCGATAGCAGCCTTAATCGCTTCACCCTTTGTGCAATTTGCTGCAGAAACTTTCGATCAACCCCCAACCCAGTTGATGATTCGGGAAGGAATGGTTGCCTCTGAGCGGATCAAAGAAACGGTGGCCCAAATTCAGGAAGTCCTGGAAGATTTAGCTCATCAGGCCGAGGCTAAACTGGCAGCAGAACGACAGTTGGGCAGCACTGTAGAGGATCACTGGATCGAGTTCATCCAAACTGAGGAACCGGATCTAAAGACGTCAATCAGGCAAATTTCGATGATTCTCAACCAGCAAACCAAACGGCTTTCCTATGGGGTGGTTGATTTACAAATTCTTATGTCGATGGCAATGGCAGCATTGGCGGTGCGGCAATTGATCGTTAAAGGTATTGATCTGGACGAAATCCCCTGGTACACCCTGGTCTGGTACGCTTTTGACAATTTTGTCAAATCAACGCGAGGGGATACCCATGATGCTCATGTTCTGGAAGAAATCAGTCAGCAATTGATGGAGCTGAGTCAGCACGGGGTCTAGAAATCTCTCTCTATTCTTTTTGGGTTATTGTCCAAATTCATCACATCAATGGTTCAACTCCTTCATCAATCAATTAATGGGCGTAGTCGCTTTAATGTGCCCGAACTTTATCGATCGTCCAGGCTACAGCAATATTTAGAACGATCGCTGATCGAGCAAACAGAAATTGAAAACATTGCTGCTAATCCCCTCACGGGCACGGTAATTATTCAATTTGCGGCTCACACAACGCTCGATCGCCCGAAGCTGCACCAGCTTAAAACTCTAATGAGAAAACTGGTCAAAGCATTTATGGCTGATCCTGAAGCTCCCCCACTCTTTGTAGAGGCTGGTGAGAGGGTTCCCCAGTGGCATGGTCTGGATCGAGACGACGTGCTGCAAGCGCTGCAAACCACCAGGGACGGACTTGAAACCCAGGCAGTGGAGCCTCAACGTCAATGCTATGGCCCCAATACCCTGGCAGAAATTGAATCACGCTCAGAACTGAGTATTTTGCTAGAGCAATTCCATTCCCTGCCCGTGGCCTTGCTGGGGGTGGCGGCGGGGGTTTCGGTGTTGACCGGCGGGTTGATGGATGCCTTTGTGATCACGGGGGTGATTGGCTTGAATGCGGCGATCGGCTATTTCACTGAAAGTCAATCGGAACGCATTATCCACTCTCTGCAGCAACAGGTGGAACAAACCACGATCGTGCTGCGGGACGGCCAACCTGTGGAAATCAATGCCGATCAGGTGGTGGTGGGGGATGTGTTACTGCTCAAACCGGGGCAATTTGTGGCGGCGGATGCTCGGCTGATTCAGACCAAACAACTCACTATTGATGAATCGGCCCTCACCGGGGAAAGTATTCCTGTGCAAAAATCCTCAGACACGCTATCGGATCAACCCATTCCCCTCGCCGATCGCCGCAATATGGTGTATCGCGGCACGATCGTCACCGGGGGGCAGGGCAAGGCGGTGGTAGTGGCGGTGGGCAAACGCACGGAAATGGGGCGGATTCAAGGTCTGGTCAGCCAAACGGCCGTTTCCGAAACTCCCCTTTCTCAACAACTGGATCAGGTCAGTAGCCAACTGGTGGTGCTGGGGTCGGGGGTATGTGCCATTGTGTTTGGGATTGGGTTGCTGCGGGGCAGTGGTGGGCTGCATATGCTCAAAACGGCTATTTCTCTGGCGGTTGCTGCTGTGCCGGAAGGGCTGCCGACGATTGCCACCACGATTCTAGCCCTGGGTATACAAGATATGCGGCAACGCAAGGTACTGGTGCGAAATCTGCGGGCTGTGGAGGGACTGGGATCATTACAAACCCTCTGCCTGGATAAAACCGGAACGATTACGGAAAATCGTATGACCGTGGTGGAACTGCAGACGGCGATCGGTCAAATTAGTGTGGATCAGGCCAAATTCACTTTAGAAACACAGCAGATTCACCTGGATCAGTATCATATTCTGCAAAAACTACTGCAAATTGGCGTATTGTGCAGTGAAAGTACGATTGAGATCAATAGCAACGGGGAATACGTGATTCAGGGATCTTCGACGGAGAATGCCCTGATCGATTTAGCTATTCATACCGGCATGGATGTGATTGGACTGAGACAACAATTTCCCTTGGTTTCGATCAAGCAACGCTCTGAACGCCGTAAGTTTATGAGTAGTGTGCATAAAATCGATGCAGACCACAGTTTTATTGCCCTCAAAGGTAGCCCGGAACAGGTTTTGGCGCGCTGCGATCGCTGGTTGATTAATGGTGAAGCGATTCCTTTCACCCCTGCCGATCGCCAGGCTCTGGCCCAGGTGAATGAAACGATGGCGAACCGGGCCCTACGAGTGCTGGCTCTGGCCTACAAAGAAGCTGAACAAAACGAGAAAAAGAAAACTCGAAACTTGATCTGGGTGGGTCTGGTGGGCATGATTGACCCGATCCGTCCAGGCGTAACCCCTTTAATTGCCCAATTTCATCAGGCTGGGATTGATACGGTGATGATTACGGGGGATCAAAGTGCTACCGCCGCCGCGATCGCCGAAGATCTGCAACTCAGCCGCACTCCCCAAATCCATGTGCTGGATTCGACCGACCTGGATCACCCGGAAGTGCAGGATCATCCTGAATTTGAGCGGGTGAATGTTTTTGCTCGGGTCAGTCCTGCCAACAAACTACAGATTGTTCAGGCCCTGGAAGCCAGTGGGAAGGTGGTGGCCATGACTGGGGATGGGATTAATGATGCCCCGGCCTTAAAAGCAGCCAACATTGGTGTGGCCATGGGCAAATCCGGTACAGATGTAGCGCGGGAAGTGGCAGATATTGTGCTGGAAGACGATCGGCTGGAAACTTTAATTGTAGCGGTCAGTCAGGGTCGCACCATTTACAACAATATTCGCAAATCGGTTCATTTTCTGCTGGCAACCAATTTAAGTGAAATTTTAGTTATGCTGGCGGCGATCGGTGCGGGAGTGGGGGAACCGCTCAATCCGTTGCAGCTGCTCTGGTTGAATCTAGTCAGTGATGTTTTTCCGGGACTGGCCCTGGCCCTGGAACCGGCGGAACCCGATGTCCTGAAACAACCCCCCCGCGATCCGAGCGAACCGATCATTCAACCGAGCGATTATGGGCGGATTTTGTTTGAGTCCAGCCTGCTTTCTATCAGTACCCTGGCGGCCTATGGCTATGGTATAGCTTGCTATGGGATTGGGCCGCGGGCCAGTTCGATCGCCTTTATGAGTTTGTCTTCTGCCCAACTCCTCCATGCCGTAACCGGACGTTCCCAACACCATCGCGCCCTGGCAGTGGGTAAAGATGCCTTACCGATGAACCCCTACCTGATCGTTGCCCTGGTCGGCTCCTTTGGGCTGCAATTCATCGCTGGCTCGGTGCCCTGGTTACGCCTGTTGTTAAATGTGGAAGTGCTGGATGCGATCGACTGGTCAGTGGTGGCGGGTAGTGCCCTGTTGCCATTGTTGATAAATGATTTAAGCAAAACCGTCCCTCCTCCTCCCCGAATGTCAGTTAACCCAGGTTCAACCCCAATACTCGCGTAGTAAACCGGTGCTCAATACCCTCATTGCCAGTAGTACGATCGCCACAGGGACTTGAGAGGTAGTTAGCAGGGTGAGGGACAGAAAGACAATTAGCTCTCCTCCCTCCCGCACCACGCCGATCAAAGCTGAGGCCAAACCTGCCTGGGTTGGAAAGGTATTTAGACAGAGGGCAAAGCAAAGGGGAAACTTATGGATGGGGGCGGAGGGACTTGAACCCTCACGACTTATTCGGTCAACGGATTTTAAGTCCGCAGCGTCTACCATTCCGCCACGCCCCCAGCTACTGGGATCATCACCATAGCATAGAGCGCGTCTCTATTGACAGCTTGACACTCCGCCGTCCTAAAGGACGGGGATTCTTGGCTCTACGAAGTCACTTGCCCTGGCAGGATTACTCCAACCAGAGTAGAGGTGTCTTCTCCCCAAGCGTTGCACGGATCAAGTCCGTAGCTTCCAGTGTGCCCCACCGTAGCCAACCCTCGACTTAGGATATTTCTCGCAGCGTTGTGGTCTCGATCTAATACACAGCCACACTGACATACATGGGTACGGGTGCTGAGCGTTTTTTTAACCACAGTGCCACAGCGAGAGCATTCCTGACTGGTTCCATTAGATGGAACAGCAATGGTTATTTTGCCGTACACCTTCCCCAGGGATTCAACCCAGAGTCGGAACTGATACCAGGATGCGTCGTTAATCGACTTAGCTAAGCAGTGATTCTTCACCATGTTTTTGATTCTCAAGTCTTCATAGGCTACAAGGTCGTTAGACCTGATGACGCACCGGGCTAACTGGCTCTCCTGAACTTGAGGTGATTAGTTTAACTAATCAGACAGGCAAGCTAAT
>ERZ1066117.120-NODE-120-length-83698-cov-43.933097_pt1 | contig 83698 bp, 66 predicted proteins | sample MGYA00382764_ERZ1066117 | MGnify/ENA primary metagenome ERZ1066117 (study PRJEB33369, sample SAMEA5778347) | biofilm metagenome | biome: Industrial cooling water; feature: Water cooling tower basin; material: Biofilm | place: United Arab Emirates | collected...
GGACGACGCCGACGCCTGCACCAACGCCTGCAAGAACGCCGTCTGCGGCGACGGCGTCGTGCTCGTCGGCGTCGAGGAGTGCGACGACGCCAACCAGGACGACGCCGACGCCTGCACCAACGCCTGCAAGAACGCCGTCTGCGGCGACGGCGTCGTGCTCGTCGGCGTCGAGGAGTGCGACGACGCCAACCAGGACGACGCCGACGCCTGCACCAACGCCTGCAAGAACGCCGTCTGCGGCGACGGCATCGTCGGCCCCGGCGAGGGCTGCGACGACGGCAACACCGACGACGGCGACGACTGCACCAACGCCTGCGCCCCGGCCTCGTGCGGCGACGCGATCGTCCAGCCCGGCGTCGAGGAGTGCGACGACGGCAACACCGACGACACCGACGCCTGCCTCAACTCCTGCAAGAACGCGACCTGCGGCGACACGGTCGTCCAGGCCGGCGTCGAGGACTGCGACGACGGCAACGCCGACGACACCGACGCCTGCGTCGCCGGCTGCAAGAACGCGACCTGCGGCGACACCTTCGTCCAGGCCGGCGTCGAGGAGTGCGACGACGGCAACACCGAGGCGACCGACATGTGCACGAGCGTCTGCCTGGGCGCCAAGTGCGGCGACACCTTCGTCCAGGCCGGCGTCGAGACGTGCGACGACGGCAACATGGACGAGACCGACATGTGCACCACCAAGTGCGCCCCGCCGTCGTGCACCGACATGCTCAAGAGCGGCGTCGAGACCGACGTCGACTGCGGCGGCACGTGCATGACCAAGTGCATGAACGGCAAGATGTGCAAGGTCGGGGCCGACTGCGCCTCCGGGATCTGCACGATGGGCGTCTGCGTCGCCCAGCCGAAGAGCTGCAAGGAGGTGCTCGCCAACAACCCGATGGCGGCCAGCGGCCAGTACCCGCTCGACCTCGACGGTAACCCGATGACCCCGCCGGTCAACCTCTACTGCGACATGACGACCAGCGGCGGCGGCTGGACGGTCTTCTACGCGGCGACCGGCGCCAACGACCAGCAGACGATGGTCAGCAACACCGAGGTGCTCGCCGGCAACCCGCTCAACTTCCAGCACTACAACATCGACCGCGCCAAGAAGATCCTGCTCAGCGAGCAGTCGACCGAGACGCTGTTCGTCCGCAACAACAACACCTGGCTGCGGGCCGACGACCCGGCGTTCACCGCCAACCTCAACATGAACAACTTCACCCACAAGGTGCCGGTGATGATCACCGCCAACAACGGCACGTCCGGGGCGGCGTTCATGGGCTTCGCCACCGGCCCGATCACCGGCGGCGGCGACTTCGGGATCTCGCAGTCGCCCGACGGCCCGACCTGCAACAACCAGTTCCAGACGATGCAGGGCTTCGAGCACAGCCAGGCGACCGCGCGCATGCTCAACTGCGACTGCGACCGCCAGTACCTGTACAGCCGCTCGACGGCGGTGCTCGACAGCGACGCCGGCTACGACGCCGAGCTCGCGTTCGGCTCGTGGGCGCAGACCCAGGCGAGCTGCGCCAACGCGGCGGCCGAGGGCGGCGCGCTGGTGTTCTACGCGGCGATGCGCTGACCCGTCACGGCGCCGCGGGCCGGCACACGCCGGCCCGCAGCGCCTCGACCTCGCGCTGGAGCGCGGCGATCTGCTCGGCCTGGACCTGCAGCGCCGCGACCGCGAGGCTGGTGTAGGCGTAGAGGTCGACGCGGCCGCGGGCCTCGTCGATCCACGGGCCGTCCGGGCCGTCCTCGAGGATCATGCCGAGCTTGGTCGGCGCGGGCCCGTCGCCGCGGTAGCGGTAGGTCGCCAGCCGGATCTGCCGCAGCTCGTCGTGCAGCCGCGCGAGCTCCTCGCGGTCGACGTAGTCGATCTCGCGCTTCATGCTCGCGCGGGAGATCGGGCACTCATCCGGCTTCGGGTCCTCGGCGGCGCAGACGAAGATCGCGTTGCAGTCGTTGATCGGGTCGCACTGCGCCCCGGGGGTGTCGCACGGGGCGCCCTCCTGCAGCATCGCCTCGCAGGTCGGCAGGCCCATGTCGGTGTGGCCGCCGCACGCCGGGTCGCCGCAGGTCGACCACCACACGGTCGCAGCGCCGGTCGTCGCGCCCGTCGAGCCCGTCGCGGTCGTCCCACCGGACGAGCTGCCGGTGTCGGGCGTGGTCGCCTGCGTGGTCGCCGGGCCGGAGCTGCCGTCGGGTTCGGTCGTCTTGTCCTCGACGCCGCAGGCGGCGAGGCCGAGGAGCAGGGTGAGGATCGCGGTCGGTCGGTGCATGTTCGAGGGCCTCCAGCCTCACGCTAGGCGAGACGGGCGCGGGCTGGTAGCGTCCGGGCGTGAGCCTCGCGACGCCCGCCGAGTCGTGGTCGCCCGAGCGGCGCGGCGCCGCGGCGTTCGTCGCCGCGGCCGCACTCTTTGCCGGCGCGCTCTCGCTCGTCGAGGCCCGACTGCGCCCGCCGCCGGCGCTCGGCCCGGATGCCCCGGAGGACATGTTCTCGGCGACACGCGCGCTCGCCCGGCTCGGGCGCCTGATCGGCGACGACCGCCCGCACCCGGTCGGCTCCGCCGCGGCCGCCGAGCTGCGCGAGCGGCTGGTCGCCGCGTTCGCCGAGGTCGGGCTCGCGGCCGAGGTCCAGCCCGGCTTCGCCTGCGGCCCGCGCAGCGCGACCTGCGGGCGGGTGTGGAACGTCGTCGCCGCGCTGCCCGGCCGCGAGCCGGGCCCGGCGCTGCTGGTGTCGGCGCACCACGACTCGGTCGCGGTCGGACCCGGCGCCGGCGACGACGGCTCGGGCGTCGCCGCGGCGCTCGAGGTGGCGCGCGCGCTGCAGGCCGGTCCGCGACCGCGGCGGACGGTGATCTTCGCGCTGGTCGACGGCGAGGAGGCCGGCCTGCTCGGCGCGCAGGCGTTCGTCGACGCCCACCCGCTCGCGGCCTCGGTCGGCGCCGCGATCAACCTCGACGCCGGCGGGACGCGCGGCGTCACCTCGCTGACCCGGACGACCGCGAGCAACGCCGGGCTGATCGCGGCGATCGCCGGCGCGGTGCCGCGACCGTACGGCGCCAGCGTGATCGGGGCGGTCTACGGCCTGACGCCCTACGACACCGACTTCACCGTCTACAAGAACGCCGGCTGGCCGGTCCTCGACTTCGGCTTCGGCGAGGACAAGGCCCACTACCACACGCCGCTCGATCGGCTGGACAACCTCGACCCGGCGAGCGTGCAACACCTCGGCGACACCGCGCTCGCGGCGGTCCGCGCCGTCGCAGAGGCCGACATCGAGCGCCTGCCCGCCCGCTCGCGCGTGTACGTCGACGCGCTCGGGGCGGCGCTGCTGCACTGGCCGAGCGGGTGGACGCCGATCGTCGCCGCGCTCGCGCTCGCCGGGCTCGTTCGGGCGGCCCGCTCGCAGGCGCGGGCGGACGGGGCCTCGGCCCGCGGGTCGCGGCTGCGGCGGGCGCTCGCGTTCCCGGCCCTCGTCGCCGGCCCGGCCGCGGTCGGCGCGGCGCTGATGGCCGCGCTCGCGTGGTGGACCTGGGCCGAGGTGCCCGGCTTCGCCTCGCCGCTGGCCGCCCGCGTCGCGCTGTGGACGGCCGTGCTCGCGACCTCGGGCGCGCTCGCCGGGCTGCTCGCGCGCGAGGGCCCGTCCGCCCGCGCGTGGGCGTGGCTCGGCCCGTGGCTGTGGCTGGCGGCGATCGCCGCGGCGACCGCGATCGCCGTGCCGGGCGCGAGCGTCGGGGTGCTGCCGCCGGCGCTGGTCGCCGCGGGCCTGTCGCTGTGGGCATGGCGCAAGAGGCATGGCGCGCAGAACATGCCCCCGGAGACATGTCCGCCGGCGTGGCTCGTGCTCGCCGGGCTGGTCGTGCCGGCGCTGATGTGGCTGCAGGCGGCCGTCCGCGTCGAGGCGATCTTCGGGCTCGGACCGGCGGCCGCGGGGGCGCTGGCGCTGCTCGCGTCGCTGCTCGCGCCGCTGTGGCTCGGGCTCGCGCGCCTGCGCCGCCCGCTCGTCCTCGGGCTCGCGCTCGCCAGCGCCGCCGCCACCGCGGTCGCCGCGGGCGAGCCGGCCTACAGCGAGGCCCGTCCGCGGCGCCTGAGCGTGCTCTATCACCTCGACGCGGACCACGGCGCGGCGCGCTGGATCGTCGGGGCCGACGCGCCGCTGCCGGAGGCGATGCACCAGGTCGCGGCGTTCGGCCCGGCCGGCCCCGCGTTCGCGTGGGACACCGACGCGTCGCCGAGCTTCGCCGCGCCGGCCGAGGCGGCCGCCGGGCTCGCCCCGCCGGAGCTCGATCCGGTCGCCGACCCGGCGCCGCCGCCCGCGAGCGGCCGCCGCGTCGTCGTCCGCCTGCGCTCGCCCCGCGGTGCCCGCGTCGCCGCGCTGCTGCTGCCCGAGGACGCCGGGGTGCGCGCGGTGACCGTCGAGGGCGTGCCGCTGCCGCCGTACCCGGAGCACAAGCGCAAGTACACCCGCGGCGAGGTCTACGGGGTCGTCGCGCTGCCGCCCGAGGGGGTCGTCGTCACGATCGACCTCGAGGGCGCGGCGCCGGTGCGAGCTGTCGCATGGGACCTGTCGGAAGGGCTGCCTCCGGCGGGCGAAGCGCTGCAGGCGGCGCGTCCGTCGTGGGCGGTGCCCTCCCACGGCGGCGACCGGACGATGGTCTCGCGCGAGGTGGAGATCTAGTGCGTGACGCTTCGCGCTCCGGTGACGTCCGGGACCGGCGCGAGGTGCGACGGGTGAGCGCATGTCGCGGCACACCGGCCCGGAGCAGGAATGTCGCCGGCCGCGTCGGCGTATCCCACGAGTGCCGGCGCGAGCCGACAGGACACCCCGGTCCGCGGGCTCGCCGCGTCGTGGATGTCCCTGCGCGCAGGTGAGGGCTCGCGCGGCGGCGAGCCCGTCACGGCCCGCGGTGACCGGCCCGGTCGCGGCCCCGGAGGCGGCGCGAAGCTGCCCGGTGGGGCCCAGCACGAGGGGCCTGCGGCGACGCCCGCGGACATTTGCTATGGTGAGGATCCGTCGGGCGGCCTGGGCCGTGACAACGGGCCGCCGCGCCTTACTCTGAGACACCCATGAACCGAATCCGGCCGACAAAGGGACGCAAGCCCCTGGGCACCGTGCGGCGCCTGCGGACCGACGCGGCGCGCCCGGACGCGTCCGAGGTCGAGCGCGAACCACCGGTCGAGTCGAACATGCTCGCCCGCCGCGCCGTCGGCTGGGACCAGTCGGCCGCGGTCGAACCGGCGCCCTACCGCGAGCCCGACCTGGTCGACAGCCCGCTGTCGGCCCGGATCTTGAGCCTGCTGTCCGATCCGCGGATCGAGTTCTTGACCGTCGCCTCGGCCGCCGACGCGCTCGGCTACCCGCGGCAAGACATCGAGAACGCGCTCGAGGCGATGCGCCAGGCCGGGGTGCTGGTGGCGATCGGCGGCGGCTCGGTCGTGCGCTACGGGGTGCCGCCGGAGACCAAGGCCGAGCTCGAGGCCGAGTTCCGCGAGGCCGCCCAGGAGCTCGGCGAACACGCGCTGCTCGCCCGCCTGTCCTCGGAGACAGCCCTGGTGCCGTTCGAGGACGAGGAGCCGCGCCTGCCGGCGACCGCCGGCCTCTTGAGCCTGTTCCTGCCCGGGACCGGCCAGCTGCTCAACGGCGATATCGGCCGCGCGTCGCTGGTGTTCGCGGTGTGGAGCCTGGCGTGGATCACTCACCTGTCGCCGGTGTGGACGTTCGTGTGCCTGTACGCCGGCGCCGAGGCGTTCCTGACGGCGAAGATCCGCAGCATGGAGCGCAAGCTCGCCGAGGATCAGCACGCGCTGCCGGCCGGCGCGGGCGGGCCGAAGAAGCTGCCCTCGCCGCGGCCGACCTGACACGGCTGGGCGACTCGCCGGAGGCGCCGCGCAGCGGGCCGGGCATGCGGGGCGTCGTCCAGGATCCGGCTCCTCGGCCCCGGAACGCGAGGAGCGACACGCCCGCGAGTGCGGCTGGCCTGGGCGACATGTCTGGGGGGGTCATGACCTGGGGGTCATGGCCTGGAGGACATGCCCTGGAGGAGCTCAGCCGTGGTCGACCGGGCCGGGGGTGACGCCGCGGGCGGGGATCGTCAGGGGGACGTAGGGGACGCGCTGGGCGGGGGTCAGCTCGCTCGCGCCGTGCAGCCAGCGGTAGCTGAGCCAGCGCTCGAGCACGGACTGGGTGTAAGCGCGGGTCTCGTCGATCGGGATCGACTCGATGAAGAGGTCGAAGTCCCAGCCCTTGCGCTCGGCGAGCCAGCGGTCGACGGCGCCGGGGCCGGCGTTGTAGCTCGGGATCGCCAGCGGGACGGCCGACTCCTCGCCGCCGAACCGGCGGACGAGGTTGCCGAGGTAGCGGGTGCCGAGGTCGAGGTTGAGCGACGGGTCGTACAGGCGGTCGCTGTCGAGCTCGGCCATGCCGGCCTGGCGCGCGAGCTCCTTGGCGGTGCCGGGCATCAGCTGCACGAGGCCGCGGGCGCCGGCCCAGGAGGTCACGCCGGGCTCGAAGCGGCTCTCGGTCTGCATGATCGCGAACGTCAAGAACCACGGGACCTGGTGCGTGCCCTCGCCGGCGCGGATCAACTCGCTGAACGCGAGCGGGTGGGCGATCTCCCACAGGCCGCGCAGCGGGCCGACCGGCGGGTGCTTGCGCCACGCGCTGCCGAGCGCGCCGATCAGCCGCTGCGACTCGCCGTAGAGGCCCGCCTGGGCGAGCACCGCGGCGGCCGGCCAGCCGCCGATCTTGGCGTCGCTGAGCTCCTCGCGGGCCGCGTCGCCGAGGCCGAGGCGCGCGAGCAGCTGGGCGCGCTCGGCCGCCGGGGTCGACGGCAGGTCGAGGAGCACCTCCGGCGGCTGGCTCGCCTCGGCGAGCTTCGCCAGGCCCTTCGCCAGCGCGTCGTCGCCGACCTCGCGCAGCCGCGACATGGCCTGAAGGCCAGAATAGCTGAGCGGCGCCTCGCCGATCGCGTCGAGCCAGGCGGCGACGGCCTCGTCGGCGCGGCCGAGCTTGTGCAGGCCGCGGCCGCGGAAGTAGTGCAGCTTGGCCCGCTCGCGCAGGTCGAGGCCCTTGGCGGCGAGGCCGGCGTCGGCGAGCGCGATCGCGTCGGCGGCGCGGTCCTGGCTGAGCGCGAGGACCAGCAGGCGCCGGCGCGCCTCGAAGGCCATGTCGCCGGCGGGGAACTTGGCGATCAGCTTCTCGTAGGCCTCCTGCTCCCGCGCCGCGTCCTTGAGCTCGCCCCACGACTCGCCGGCGAGCACCAGCGCGTCGTCGGCGTAGCTGTGCTCGGGGAACTCCTCGGCGATCGCCAGGAACTGCTTGGCCGCCTTCTCGTGCTCGCCCTCGGCGTAGCGGCCGCGGCCGGACTGGTAGAGCGACTTGACGAGGCTGTCCTTGTGGCCAGCCCCGGCCTTGCGACAGGCCTGCGCCGCCTGGTCGAAGATCGGCCGCGCCTTGGCCCGCTTGCGCTGCTTGAACACCGCGCTGCCCTTGAGGAACAGCGCCTCGCAGCGGTCGCCGTCGGGCGCCGAGCCGGCGAGCAGCTCGTCGACGTCGCGGATCACGGCGGGGTAGCGGCCGCGCGCCAGCTGCTCGCGGATCTTCGCCAGCGTCCGCGCGCGCCGCTGGTCGCGGGTCTCGGCGAAGCTCCTGTGGACGCCGACCTTCTGCTCGAGCGCCGGCAGGCGCTGCTCGGCCTCCTCGCCGAAGTCGCTCAGCGGGACGTCGAGCGCGAGCCGCTCGTACAGCGCGATCGCCTGGCGCAGCTCCGCGACGTCCTCGCTGTCGGCGAGCAGGCGGGCCCGCTTGGCCCGGACCTCGTGGCGGCGCGGCGAGTCGGGGTGGCCGGCGAGGAAGGTCGCGTACAGCTCGAGCGCGCCGGCGCGGTCGCCCGTGCGCTGGCGCGCGTCGGCGGTGGCGATCAGCGCCGCGGGCGCGAGCGCGGTGCCGGCGGTCGCCTCGATCTGGCCGGCGAGCGCGACGAGGGCGCGGTCGGGCTGGCCGCCGTCGAGCCAGGCCTGGGCCTCGAGCAGGCGCAGGCGCGCGGCGACCGGGGCGAGCCCGGGGGCCTTGCGCGCGGCGGCGAACCGCTCGGCGGCGGCGGCGAAGTCCTTCGCGCGCAGGTCCTCGAGCCCGCGCAGCCACAGGGCGGCGCCGCGGTCGTCGGCGGGCAGGCGCTCGTCGGCGAGCAGCTGGTCGAGCAGGCGCGCGGCGGCGGCGAAGTCCTGGCGCTCGCGGGCGAGGATCGCGTCGCGGCCGGGCCCGGCGGAGAACCACAGCCGGCGCTCGGGCTCGGCGACCGGCGCCGCCGCCGGCGCCTCGGCCTCGGCCTCGGGCGGGGTGCTGTCGCCGGTGAACAGCGGCGGCGTCGGCTCGCCGCGGCAGGCGGCGAGGACCGCGAGCAGGGCGCCGACCTGGCCCACAAGACAGATGTTCGTACGGCTCACGGGGCTCCTCGTCGCGGGGTCATACCAGCCGGGTCGGCTCGTTCTCGGGGTCGTAGATCTCGACGCGGTTGCCGCCCGCGCGGCGGGCGAGCGTCAGCGCCAGCTCGGCGGCCTTGTTGAGCGCCTCGGCGGTCGGCTCGTGCAGCAGCGCGAGGTCGGCGACCCCCAGCGACAGCGTCAGCGTCACCGGCTCGCGGCCGGTCGCGAACGACCGGCCGGCGATCGTCTCGCGGATCCGCTGCGCCGCCCGGGCCGCCCGCATCGCGTCGACGTCGCGGCAGACGAACGCGAAGTCGTCGTCGCCGGCGCGGGCGAGCAGGTCGTCGCTGCGGGTGATCTCGAGGATCGTGCGGGCCATGTCGCGCAGGACCTGATCCGCGGCCGGGCCGCCGGCCTGCTCGCGGACGCGCGCGAAGCGGTCGACCTCGAAGCGGACCAGCGCGAGCGGCTTGCCGTGGCGCAGCGCGACCGCGACGTCGCTCTCGAGGCGGGTGGCGAAGTAGCCGCGGGAGAACAGGCCCGTCAGGCGGTCGCGCAGGGTCGACTCGTAGAGGTCGCGCTGGTAGTCGTCGTCGCTGTCCTCGTGGAAGGTGAAGCGCAGGACGCTGGCGGCGCCGAGCTGGATCTTGTCCCCCTCGCGCAGCGCGTGCTTGTCGACGCGGTCGCCGTTGGCGAACGTCCCGTTGGTCGAGCCCGCGTCGGACAGGTAGTACACGCCGTGCTCGACCGATACGGCGGCGTGGGTGCGGGAGATTCCCTCGTCGTTGATCCGGACCGTCGCGGTCAGCCCGCGGCCGATCGTCGTGTAGACGGGGTCGAGCTCGAACATCTCGCCCATGCGGTCGCCGGCCAGCACGACCACGAACGCCCGCCGCGGGCCCTCCGCGAGGGTCGGGGCGGAGTGCCGGTCGGACGGGCGCTTTCCGGGCGTAACGGCCAAGCGGAGGCATCGTAGGCTCGCGGCGGCCCCCCGGGCAACAAGTTGGCGGCGCGGCGGCGACCGCGGGAGCCTCGCGCGCCCCCTCGGCCGGGAATAATTTTGGCGAGACAAAGCCCCTTGCGCAGGCCCTCGGCGCGTCCCATACTCGTGATCCGCTGGGTCGCCCGTCGCTCCAGCGGCAAGTCAGCAAGTCCTACGGGGGTGTCAGGTTTCGACGGGGGTTCTGAACGTGATGGATCGCGTGCCGGGGCTGCTCACTCAGCCACGACAAAAATGAGTGGGAAACACAGCTGCCAACGACAGCAACTACGGCCAGATGGCCCTCGCGGCGTAAGAACCCGCGACATCCTCGCCTGAGGCGCTCCTGTAGGGACGAGGGTGTGATCACTGGAGCTGGCGTGCTCGCACCGCCCCGAGCGAGCGCGTGAGATGAGGGGATCGGTTCGGAGAGGGCCTGCCGTGGGCATGCTCCGGACTCAAATCAAATACAGCGGCTACGCACGTAGTGGTCCCACCGGATGGCTCGCGGACCCGGGTTCAACTCCCGGCGCCTCCACTTTCTTCGCAAGATCACGAGCGCGGTCTCGTCGATCGTGCCGCCTCGCCGGCGGGCTGCCAGGTGCAGCCCGGGGCGAGGCGTTTTTAATTCCGACCGATCGGTTCGCGTGTGCGTCCCGCGCACTCCCGCGCCGCCCGATCGACGGAGCTCGGCGCGACGCCCCGATGTTCGGCCAGCGCGGCGCCAGTGTTCCCCCGGCTCGGGCGGGCCCTCGTCGCCCACCTCGCGCGGTTCGGGCACCAGAGAGCCGTCGGCGCGGCCCGAGATCGCAGTGTTCACGCAGATCGGGGCCCGCCTCGCGCGGCCCGAGTCGACCATCGGCGCGGTCCGACATCGAGGAGCCGGCCGGGTCGTCGAGAGGGCCGCGAGCCGGGCGCGAGGGACGAGCAACCGTCTCGCGGCGCAGGCCGTCGCGTCACGGCGGTCATGAGCGGAGCGACGGACCGGCGACGACGCAGATCACGAAGTCGGCGTGCATCGGGCCGGGCATGCGGGTCGTCGTCCATCTGCAGGCGATTGGGGGCGACGAAGTCGACCCCAATGCCGAAGCCTGGACGACGACCCGCATGCCCGGCCCGCTGTGAGCCGCCTTCGGCAAGTTGCCCTGCGCGCAGCTCGGTCGACCGGCTCAGTCGATGCCGTCGATGCAGTCGGCGACGGCGAACAGCGCCTGGTCGTCGGCGTCGTCCGGATCGAAGGCCGTCTCGTCGACGGGCAGCGCGTCGGCGGGCAGGCCCGCGACGCGGCGGAAGCCCTGGCCGGCGCGCATCCGCGGCGAGCGGACCAGGTACACCCGGCCGCGCGACGCGTAGAACACCTTGCGCTCGGCATCGGCGGCGTAGAAGCCGTCGCGCACGCGCACGAGCGCGAAGTCCTCGCCGTAGACGTTCTCGGCCGGCACGCTCGCCGCTTGCGCGCGCGTCGGACGGCGCTCGGGCGAGGCGGCCGCGGGGGCCGGCTCGAACGCTGCGAACGCCTCGATGGTCAACTGCCGCTCACCTGCGTCGTGTGTACGCATCGTCCCCCTCCAACTCCGAGCTTATTTTAACATCCGCGGCACGCACCCCCGTCAAGGAGAATTGCAGCCCGACACGGCCGATCGGCGGCGTGCGACGCGAACGCGGCGCTGTGGACGAGGGCTGTGGATAAGCCGCGAAACGTCGTCCACGCGTGCCGCTGCGCCAGCGATCGCACCGCGGCCGAGGTGTGGAGAGCGACGACAGGGCGCGACCGCGCCCGACGGTTCGAGCCTGGCGGGCCCTCGCGTGGCCCGCTGGGGGCTGCCAGGACCTAGCGCGAAGGCGCCCCGCGCGGGTCGGCGCGCCGCGGCAGCGACGGCGGCGTTCTGGTCTTTTCGTCCTGTCGCTCCAGACATGATTGAAAGAACATGTCCGGAGCGACATGCTCCGGCGGGCTCACCCGAGCTCGACGCGGACCAGCGAGATCGTGCGGCGCAGCGCGCGGGCGACGACCTCGGTGTCGGGGTGGCGGAGGATCGCGTAGCCCTCGCCCTCGTAGCTCTCGGCGCGCGGCTGGCCGACCTGCGGCAGCTTGGCCTCGACGACCAGGTCGCCGAGCTCGCGCTGGGCCTCGTCGAGGCCGTGGACGGCGACGACGCGGGCGCCGGGGCGGGCGTGGCCCTGGCCGCGGAAGAACGCGACGCCGGCGGCGTAGCGGCGCGAGGGGGCCTCCCACTGCTCGTGGACGACGAGGCGGGCCCACAGCGCGTAGAAGTCGGCGCCGTGGGCGTACGAGTTGAGGCTGACGATCTGCGCCCCGGGCGGGCGGGCACCGACCTCCGAGATCGCGACCGGCGGCGCGTCCGCGCGGTCGCGGCGGAACCACTCCATGTGCGACAGCCCGGTGCCCATGCCGAGCGCCTCGAGGGCCCGGAGCGCGTGCGGACGGACGAGCCGGGTGTCCTCGGTCTCCTCCTCGCGCGGCAAGAGCACCGTCCACTGGATCCACGGGTTCTCGAGCACGTGCAGCGGCGCCGGGTCGTAGACCGTCGACGAGAACCACACCGGCTTGCCGCGGACCGTCACCGTCTCGAACGAGCGCTCGCGGCCGGTGATGAACTCCTCGGCGACCGCCGGGTGCTCGGGCGACGGGTGCAGGGCCTGCAGCGCGCGCTCGAGCGAGGCCGGGTCGGTGACGCGGAAGGTGCCCTTGGCGGCGGCCGAGTCGGGCGGCTTGAGGATCAACGGGAAGCCGATCTCCTGGGCGAACGCGCGGCCCTCGGCGGCCGAGGTCAGCCGGCGGTGACGGGCGCATGGGACCCCGGCGCGGCGCAGGACGTCCTTCATCCGCGCCTTGTCGCGGAAGTTGCGCTGGGCCTGCTCGCCCATGCCGTCGATGCCGAGGTGGTCGCGCAGCTGGCCGAGCTGGACCTGCAGCTGCTCGAGCGTGCCGAGCAGCCGGTCGCAGCCGCCGAGCTGGTGGCGGACGGCGCGGACCGCCGGCTCGAGGCTGCGGACGTCGAGCGCGTCGGCGACGCGGTGGAACGCGGCGAGCCGGCGCCGCAGCTCCGGCGAGAACGACTCGAGCGGCTCCTGCGAGACCAGGCCGAGCCTCACGTCGGGCAGCGCGGCGACGGCGGCGACGAAGCGCATCGTCACCGGCAGGCCGAAGGGTGCGATGAACACGACACGGACCAAGGGGCACCTCCTGCCTGCCGGGGCAGGCTTTTCAGGACAGGTCTTTCAGGTCAGCTCGCCGAGGTACTTCGGCAGCATCTCGCGCCAGGTCGGCCAGTCGTGGTCGTGGTGCTGGCCCCACAGGTCGACGCGGTTGGGCACGCCGCGCTGGCCGAGCACGTGGGCGATCTTCCACGAGTTGCCGGGCGTCTCCCACCGGCCCTCGCCGACCGCGAAGATGGCGAACCGGCGGCGCAGGAGGTCCATGTGGTCGCCCTCGGGGTGGAGCGGCAGGAAGTGGACCGGCGAGGCGTAGTGGAAGTCGAGGCTGTGGACGTCGTCCATCCAGCCGGCGAGGTCGTAGGTGCCGCTCATCCCGATCGACAGCTTGAACGCGTCCGGGTGGCGGGTCAGGCTCGCGGTCGCGTTGAACGCCCCGATCGACGAGCCGGCGGTGATCAGCTCGATGTCCGGCGAGCGGCAGTCGCTGCGGATCCACGGCACGAGCTCGTGGTAGACGTACTTGTCGTACTGGTTCTGGACCCACGCCTTGCGCGCGGCCGAATAGCGGCGGTTGATCCACGCCCGGCCGGCGACGCTGTCGGGCGAGTAGACCTTGATCCGGCCGGCGTCGATCAGCGGCGTCAGCACGCGGATCATCAGCATCCGCTCGCACTCCTCGCAGTCGCCGCCGGCGGTCGGGAACAGCAGCACGGGCTGGCCGTAGTGGCCCCAGCGGGCGACCGACACCTCCTGGCGGAGGTGCGGCGAGAACCATGTCTTGTGGACCTTGTCCATGGGCGAGCTCGCGGGGCGCTAGTTCTTGGCCTTCTTGCCCTTGCCCGCGGCCTTGCCCGTCGCCGCAGGCGCGGCCGCGGGCGGCGTGAACGGCTCGGGCGCGGCGGCGGCCTCGGGCGCGGCGGCCTCCGGCGCGGCGGCCTCCGGCGCGGGCGCGGTCGCCACCTCGACCGTCGCGGCGGCGGCGGCCTCGGCGGCTCTCGCCTTGACCGCGTTCATGCGGTCGGCCTCGCACTTGCGCCAGAACTGGACGAGGCCCCAGAAGTGCTCGGTGAACAGGTTCACCTCGTGGGCCGGGAACAGCGCGGCGACCTTCTGGCGGACGTAGCCCTTGGCGACGTCGGTGCCGAAGAACTCCCACGCGACCTCGTCGAGGTGCGACAGGTGCTTGGCGCAGAACTCCTGGAAGCGGTCGTGCTCCATCCGCTCGCGGGCGATCGCGGCGTAGCCCTTGAGGCGCTCGCGGTACGGCAGGTCCTTCTTGGCGATCTCGAAGAACGGGCGCCAGTCGAGGTTGAGCGGCTTGCTGCGCCCGGTCGCGGCGCAGAACAGCGACCAGCGGATCATGTTCTTGACGAGGTCCGGGAAGTGGAAGTGCAGCGACGTCACCTGGAAGTCGGGGCACGCGTTGGCGAAGTCGATCGGGTGGAAGACGCCGTCCCTGCGCAGCGACTCGCAGGAGTTGAACTCCCAGCCGAAGAACGCGTTGATCGTCAGGCAGGTGTCCGTGAGGACATCCCACTCCTCGCCGTTGACGAAGAAGAAGTCGACCTTGTAACGGTCGTGCAGCGGGGCGTCGGGGTCGTACTTGACGATGTGGACCTGCGGGCCGATGCCGATCGCGCGGACGAACAGATCGAACGGGTCGACGGCCTTCTGCAGGTGCATCACGCGCTTGCCCGACTGGTCGTAGGCGCGCATCAGCTGCTGCGGGTTGTTGATCTTGGTGACGCCGACCCACGCGCCGCCGTCGTACGGCTTCATGAAGAACGGGTAGCCGAGCTTCTCGCCGATCTCGGTCAGCTCGAACTTGCGGCCGTAACGCTCGAGCGTCGGGTAGACGTCCGGGTTGTCCGGGTTCGGCTCCTTCGGCGGGACCAGCCACGTGTCCGGGATCGGCATCCCGAGCTTCATCATCGCCACGTACGTGGAGTGCTTCTCCATCGACTGCAGCGACCAGGGGTTGTTGAGCACGTAGAGGCCGTCCATGATCACGGCCTTCTTGATCCACTCGCGGCTGGTGTGGAACCAGTGCGTCAGGCGGTCGATCACGACCTGGTAGCGGACCGGCTGCTTGAGGTTGAACGGCTCGACGGTGACCCGCTCGACGTGGAAGTCGATCACGTCCTCGCCGTGGGGGATCTTCAGGTCGAGCCGCTTGACGATCTCCTCGTAGCAGCCGGGCCAGCAGATGTCGGCCCCGAGTGACAGTCCGATGTTCTTCGTGATGTTCGCCATGGTCGCGCTCCCTCCCCCTAGGGCATGCGGCGCGACTTTTTCCGATTTTCACCGGGTTTGCAAGCGCAACGAACCTACTCGTAGACCATCCACAGCGGGCCGGGGAACAGCCACGACAGGCCGCCGCGCAGGCGGTCGCGCCAGTTCTCCCAGTTGTGGCCGTCCCGCGCCTCCTCGTACTTGACGTCCATCCCCGTGCCCTGCAGAAACGGCACCATCGAGCGGTTCTCGTAGATCAGGCTCTCGAACGTGCCGCAGCTGACATACACCTTGTCGCTCGGCTTGCCCGGCTTCTCGCGGAACGCGTTGACGAACTCGACCACCGGCGCGAACGCCGGTCCGCGCTTGCTCTCGCCGATGTCGGTGAACGCGAAGCTGCCCGACTGCAAAAGCAGCCGGCCGAAGGTGCCCGGGTAGCGCCACGCGGTCGACAGCGAGGCGACGCCGCCGAAGCTCGCGCCCATCAGGCACCGCGCGCCCGGCGCCTCGTACAGCGGATAACGCTTCTCCATGAACGGCAAGAGGTGCTCGGCCAGGAAGGCGGCGTGCTTGGGGTCGTTGGGGTACTCGACCATCCGGTCGCCGGGGTGGGTCAGCGCGGCGATCACCGGGGCAACCTCGAGGCGGTGGATCAGGTTGTCGAGGACCGTCTTGAGCGCGGCGTAGCGGAGGTAGTCGCCGCCGTCGTGGACGATCAGAAGTGGATAGCGGCGGCTCTCGCGGAATCGCGCGGGCAGGTAGATCGTCACCGGGCGGGTGCCGAGCGGCGTCGCCTCGAGCGTCGCGTCGACCAGGGTGCCCGGGCGGGCCTCGGGGTCGGGCTCGGTCCACGCCGGCCGCTGGTAGCCCTGGCCGTGGCACACCGAGTTGGCGCCGAACGGGTCGTGCGCGAGGTTGGGGTTCAGCGGGTCGCGGATCCACTGGCGGTTGTCGCCGTGGACGACCTCGAGCTTGTACTCGACGCGCGACTGCGGCGGCAGCTCGAGCACGTGGTACCAGAAGTTGGTCCCGGGGACGCGGTGGAACGCCTGCGACGACGGCAGGCCGAACACCCAGTGGCGCAGGTTGACCGCGTCGGCCGAGCCCCGGTAGACGAACGTCGCGTGGCGCCCCTCGACCAGCGGGAAGCTGTGCGCGCGCAGGAACTTGTCGATCGCCGCCTCGTCGACGGGGCCGTGGGTCAAGAGCGTCTGGATCGCAAGCTTCATGGCGGGCGAGGGCTACTGGAGCGCGACGAGGTGGCCGTCCGTGCGCAGCTGGAAGGTGTTGGGGCCGGCCGTCCAGCGCGGGCCCTCGAAGTGGAGGAAGCAGCGCTCGTCGAGGGCGACGCAGGTCGCGGGGGCGAAGCGGCGGGCGAACACGGTGATCCGGCCGGGGTCGCCGAGGTTGAGGCGCCGGCGCGCGTGCGGCAGCGGGACGACCCCGGGGAACAGGCCGAGCCCGCCCTCGAGCACCTCGGCGTTGCCGCGGCCCTGCGGCGGGTTGTCGTGGAACAGCACGATCCGGCTCGACACGACCATCGCCCCGGCCGACCAGGCGATGATCGGCAGGCCGGCGATCCGCGGCGTCAGGTCGAACAGGCGCATCCGGTTGTAGAGGACCGCGACGTGGCCGCCGGCGATCGCCACGCCCTTGCAGGTGCTCAGGATGTCGTCGATCTCGCGCAGCTGGCGGATGACGCTCGGCCGCTCGAGCGGGCGCGTCTTGCGGTCGAACTCGGCCTGGATGTGCTGGGTCTTGACGACGTGGTGCGCGTCGAGCAGGCGCAGCGCCTGGATCGCCTCCTCGAGCTCGGCCTCGATCAGGTCGCGCGGCGCGTGGGCGATCTGGACCCGCCGCGCCGCCTTGAGGTGGCTCGCCAGGCGCAGGCGGTAGAGGTCCTGCAGCTGGCGCAGGCGGTCCTGCTTGGCCCGGTGCGCCGCGAACAGCTCCGGGTCCTCGCGGAAGATCGTCTCGGCCCGCTGGTGGAGCATCAGGTTGACGGCGCGGTTGCCGAGCGCGGCGCACAATTCCTGGTCCTCGGCCTCGCGCTCCTGCCAGCCCGCCGTGATCGCGGCGATCCGACCCTCGATGCCGAGCATGTCGGCGGCCCGGTCGACGATCGGGGCCAGGCGCTGCGGCCCGAGGAGGACACCCCGCATCATCGCCGTGTTCCCCCGCGAATCGCCGGAATAAGGACGTTCTGCAGCCGCGGCGAGTCGAGAACACCGACCCACGGGCCGGTCCGGGGGGTTATAGTCGCGTCATGCATGTCCTGTTCGTCGCCCCGCACTTCCCCTCTTACCAGAGGCATTTTGTCCGCGCCATGCATTCGGTCGGCGCCCGTGTGACCGGGATCGGCGAGGCACATCCCGCGCAGCTCGACGGAGAATTGCGGAGCTGGCTGCACGGCTACGAGCAGGTCCCGTCGGTCGTCGACGAGGGGGCGCTGTACGACGCGGTGCGACGGGTGCAGCGGCGCGAGTGGGTCGACCGCCTCGAGTGCACGATCGAGGCGCACATCATCTCGACCGCCAAGGTGCGCGAGGCGACGGGCATCCCCGGCCTGTCGGTGCAGGCGGCGATGATCTGCCGCGACAAGCCGCTGATGAAGGAGTTCCTGCGCAAGCACGGGATCCCGTGCGCCCAGTCGACCGGCGTCGACAAGCTCGAGGACGCGGTCGAGTTCGTCCGCCGCGTCGGCTACCCGATCATCCTCAAGCCGCGCGCCGGCGCCGGCGCCTCGGGCACGACCCGCTGCGACGACGACGCCAAGCTGCTGGCGACGCTGCGCGAGATGGGCGTCGACCGCGGGCAGTCGGTCGCGATCGAGGAGTTCATCGAGGGCCACGAGGGCTTCTACGACACGCTGTCGATCGGCGGGCGCCCGGTGTTCGAGTTCGTCTCGCACTACTACCCGAACGTGCTCGACGCGATGCGCAACCGCTGGATCACGCCGTACATCGTCTCGACCAACCGCCTCGACGCCGCCAGCGGCTACGACGAGCTCAAGGCGATGGGCCGCAAGGTCGTCGAGGTGATGCAGCTCGGCACGACGGCGACCCACATGGAGTGGTTCTACGGGCCGAAGGGCCTCAAGTTCTCGGAGATCGGCGCGCGCCCGCCGGGCGTCGGCCAGTGGGACGTCTACGCCGACGGCAACGACATCGACATCTACCGCGAGTGGGCCAACGCGGTCGTGCACGGGCGGGTCGAGCGGCGGCCGTCGCGGCGGTTCGCCAGCGGGATCATCGCCCTGCGCCCGGACCGCGACGGGCGGATCCGCGGCTACGAGGGCCTCGACGAGGTCCAGCGGCGGTTCGGCCAGTACATCTGCCGCGCCCACCTGCCGCCCGCGGGCACGCCGACCCAACCGATCGAGGCCGGCTACATGGCGAACGCGTGGATGCAGATGCGCCACCCCGACTACGACGCGATGCGCGAGATCTTCGAGACGATCGCCCGCACGATCAAGGTCCGCGCCGGCTGAGGCCGAGGAAGCATCCGAGTCCATGAAGGTCGTCTTCATCTCCCCCCACTATCCCGAAGAGATGCAGGACTTCACGCGCGGCCTCGCCGAGGTCGGCGCGCAGGTCTACGGCATCGGCGACACCCCGCGCGCCGCGCTGCCGGCGCGCGTGCAGAAGCACCTGCGCGACTATCTGCAGATCCCGAGCCTGTTCGACGAGGACAGCGCGGTCCGCACGATCGTCGCCGCCGCGCGCAACATCCGGCCCGACCGCGTCGAGTGCCTGTGGGAGCCGTGCGTCGTGCTCGCGGCCAAGGTCCGCCAGGCGCTCGGCATGCCCGGGATGACGCCCGACGTCGCGATCGGCTTCCGCGACAAGCCGATCATGAAGCAGCGGCTGGTCGCCGCCGGCCTGCGGGTGCCGCGGTTCGCCCGCGTGCGCAACGCGCAGGAGGCGTTCGAGGCGGCGCACCAGATCGGCTACCCGGTGTGCGTCAAGCCGGTCGCCGGCGCCGGCTCGGCCGACACCTACCGCGTCGGCGACGACGTCGAGCTGCGCCAGGTCCTCGCCGCCGTCGGCCACCACCCGGAGATCAACCTCGAGGAGTTCATCGAGGGCGAGGAGTTCACCTACGACACCGTCTGCGTCGACGGCGAGCCGGTGTTCGAGTCGGTCGCGCAGTACCACCCGAAGCCGCTCGAGGGCCGCAGCCACGAGTGGATCACGCCGGCGCAGATCGTCTTCCGCGACCCGTACCAGCCGGCGCTGATGCCCGGCATCGAGCTCGGCCGCAAGGTCCTGAAGGCGCTCGGCATGACGACCGGCTTCACCCACATGGAGTGGTACAAGAAGCCCGACGGCGAGGCCGTGTTCGGCGAGATCGCGGCGCGCAGCCCCGGCGGCAAGCTCGTCGACCAGATGAACTACGCCAACGACTTCGACGTGTACCGCGAGACCGCGCGCACGATCTGCTGGCGCAGCTTCGAGGCCAAGCCGCAGCGCCGCTACCACTGCGCGGCGCTGTTCAAGCGCGCCCAGGGCCAGGGCAAGATCCGCCGGATCGAGGGCCTCGACGAGATCCGCGCCCGCCTCGGCCCGAGCCTGGTCGTCGCCGATCTGCTGCCGATCGGCCACCCGCGCCGCGACTGGCACCAGACCCTGCTGTCCGACGGCTACCTGCTGGTCCGCCACCCGGACTACCGCACGTGCATGGAGATGATGAACTTCGCCATCAACACGCTGCGGATCTACGCCGGGTGAGCGCCGGGTGAGCGCCGGGTGAGCGCCGGGTGAGCGCCGGCTGGCCGGCCTGGCCGGTCGAACATGCACAAGCGGGCAGGCCCCTCGGGACCTGCCCGTTCGCGCATGTCCCGGCGTTCAGTCGGCCTTGACGCCGGCGGCGGCCGCGTGGGCGCGCTCGCGGACCCACCCGGAGATCGCGCGCAGCGGCTCGGCCGCGCGGCCGAACTGGCCGGAGAGCGCGTCGCACTCGCCGACGAGCGCGTCGACGCGGGCGAGCGCCTCGGCGCGGAGGGCCTTCTGGTCGTCGTCGAGGATGTCGTCGGCGTGCTGGAACGCGACGCCGAACTTGAGGCCCCAGGCCTCGAGGTCGCGGACGGCCGGCTCGTCGGCGCCGGCGTACAGCGCCCCGAGCGCGCCGGCGGCGGCGTACAGCGCCCCGGTCTTGAGCGCGTGGACCCGCTCGAGCGCGGCGAGGTCGCGGATGTCTTGCCCGAGGGCCAGGTCGAGCGCCTGACCGCCGGCCATGCCGTCGACCCCGGCGTGGTGCGCGAGCACGCGGACCGCGGACACCAGGTTCTGCGCCGGCACATTGGTGGCGACGCCGTGGGTCAGCGCCGCGAACGCGTGGGTCAGCAGCGCGTCGCCGATCAAGATCCCCGCCGCGTGGCCGAACGCGACGTGGACGGTCGGCTGGCCGCGGCGCTCGAGGTCGTTGTCCATCGCCGGCAGGTCGTCGTGGACCAGCGAGTAGGCGTGGATCATCTCGAGCGCGCAGCAGGCGGGCAGCGCCGCCTCGGCCGAGCCGCCGGCGGCCTCGCAGGCGGCGATGATCACCAGCGGGCGCATCCGCTTGCCGCCCTGGAGCACGGCGTAGCGCATGCCCTCCTTGAGGCGTCCCGGGTCGCCGGACGCGGCGGCCGGCAGCGCGCGCACCAGCGCCGCGTCGACCAGCCCCCGGCGCTCGTTGAAGTACGCGGACAGATCAAAGGTTCTCGTCATCGTCGTCGTCTTCGCCTTCTTCGTCGTCTTGCTGCGCGCCGGGGAACGGCGCCGGCTCGTCGCGGCCCTCGAGCAGGATCTCGACGCGCTGCTCGACCGCGTCGAGCAGCGTCGTGCCTTGCCGGGCCAGGCGCACGCCGTCCTCGAAGCGCTTCAGCGCCGTCTCGAGCGGCAGGTCGCCGGCCTCGAGCTCGGCGACCACGCGCTCGAGCCCGGCGAGCACCGCGTCGATCGCCGGGGCCTCGGGCGCCGCCTCCGCCGGCCCGGCGGTCTTCCCTGCGCTCGCCCGCCTGGAGAGGGTTGGTCGGGCAGGGTTGGGTTTGGCCGGGGACGCCATGCGGGCGCGGAGTATACGGGGCACCGATCCGCCCCTGCAACGCTTGCCGTCGCCAGACCAGCGCGATAGCTTTGCCGGCGATGCAGGAACGCCGGCACGCCGTGGCGCTCGACCTCGACAGCCTGATGGGCCAGTTCCACGCCTATCTCGCCAAGAAGCAGCTCAAGTCGACCCGGCAGCGCGACCTGATCGCCCAGAAATTCTTCACCGCCGGCGGGCACATCAGCATCGAGGAGCTCCTCAGCCTCAGCCGCGCCGAGAACCCGCGGATCGGCTACGCGACCGTCTACCGGACCCTCAAGCTGCTCGCCGAGTGCGGGCTCGCCGCGCAGCGGCGCTTCGGCGACGGCCAGACCATGTACGAGACCGCCGGCGACACCGAGCACCACGACCACCTGATCTGCATCGAGTGCCACCACGTGCTCGAGTTCCAGAACTCCGACATCGAGCTCGAACAGGAGCGGGTCGCCCGCAGCTTCGGCTTCAGCCTCGTCCGCCACCGCCTCGAGCTCTACGGCCTGTGCCCGCGCGCCCGCGGGATCAAGGGCGGCTGGTGCCCGGCCGAAGAGGCGAGCCGCAAGCTCAACGACTAGACTGAGAGCCCATGGCCGACGCCGACGTCTCCGCCGCCCTCCCGCAGCTGGTCCAGCAGCTCGCCGCGCTCGCCGCCGTCGCCCTCGCGACGGGCTGGCTGACCGCGCGCTGGCTCCTGCGCCGCCGGCGCGGCTGCGGCGGAGACTGCAGCCGCTGCACCAGCGCCGGCCGAACCCCGTGCGCGCTCCCGAACACGCTCCCGGGTCCGGGGGTCCGCCCGCCGGGCCTGCGCGTCGTGCAGCCGGGGGGGAATGTCACCGGCCCCGGCGACGTCTGAGGCCGCTGTCCTTATCTACGCCCCGATCGGAGCTCCCATGCGCAACCTCCTGCTCACCTCCCTCCTCGTCTCGTCGGTCCTCGCCCTCGGCGCCTGCGCCGGCGGCTACTCCGGCAGCTTCCGCAGCTTCAAGGGCCAGGCCGGCGCCCGCCGCCCGGTCCCCGCCGCCCAGGTCAAGACCGTCGCCGACAAGGGCGCCCTGACCGCCGGCACGTACACCGAGCTCGGCCTCGCCAAGGGCAAGGCGCCGACCGCCCAGGAGGCCGTCGACCAGGCCAAGTTCCACTGCGGGCAGAACGGCGGCAACCTCCTGATCATGAACACCCAGCCGTTCCAGTCCGGCGCGAGCTGGCTCGCCGACGCGACCTGCGCGACCGACAGCGCCGCCCCGGCCGGCGGCGACGCGTCGAACGTCAGCGGCACCGGCAGGCCGGCCCGCTGACGCTCGCGCGGGTGCGCCGCCACACGCGGCCACACGCGAGCGGCCACACGCGAAAGGGCGCCTCTCCGGGGGCGCCCTTCGCTTTGGGTCCTGTCCTTTCGGACCTGACCGCCGGGACCTGCCCCTTCGGACCTGTCCTAGTCGTCCTGGTCGAACGAGCCTGGCCGGCTCGCCTGTCGGCGGTCGCGGCGGCTCGCCTCCTGCATCTCGTCCTCGCGGCGGGCGTGCTCCATCAGCAGGAACGTGACCGACGTCGGCTCCATGCCGAGCTCGCCGATCTCGTCGGGCGCGAGGGCGAAGAACTCGAACTGCCCGCGGGGCCAGCCGAGCAGCTCGAACACCCGCTCGACCGGGTTGGCCGCGCCGCCGAGGTTGCGGACGTCGCGGAGCACGCCCTGGACGAGCCGCACGATCGCGTGGTCTTCGCCGTTCTCGAGCCGCAGGTCGCCGGTCTTCTTCTCGGCCTCGAGGAACGACAGCACGCTGCCGAGGCGGACGTGGCGGAGGTCGCCGCGCAGGCCGCGGCTCTCCGACGCGCCGCCGAGGCCGGAGCGGCGGGCCGCGACGCCCTGGATCCGGGCGACGATCTCGTCGGGCGGCAGGTTCTTCGGCAGGTAGTCGTCGACGCCCATGCGGTAGCCCTGCAGGCGCGACATGTCGTCGCTGAGCGACGTCAGGAACACGATCGGGATGTGGGCCAGCTTCTTGCGCGCGCGGGCCATCCGCAGCAGCGTCCAGCCGTCCATCTCCGGCATCTCGACGTCGGTCAGCACCAGGTCGGGCTCGTTCTTCAGGGCCGCCGACATCGCGACGAGCCCGTTCTCCGCGACGCTGACGTTGAGCCCGCGGGCCTTGAGCGCCGCCGACAGCTCGGTGCGCACGCTCGCCGAGTCGTCGACCAGCAGCACGTTGAGCGGCCGGCTCGCCGGAGCCGCCGGCGTCGCCGCCGACGGGCCGTCGAGCACCGAGCTGACGCACATCCCGAGGATCTTCTCCTGCTCCGCCGTGAAGCCGCCGAGCTTGACCAGCGTGCCCTTGCCGCCCTCGGCCCCGGGGTCGGACGCCGCCCCGCTGAGGTACAAGATGGCCCGGTTCGGCAGGCTGAGCTTGACGCGCACCGGCTGGTCCACCTCGAGACTGCGGACCCCGGGGAGCATCAAGAACCCGCGGCGCAGGTTGTCGGTGTACTCGACCAGGAAGTCGTCGTAGGATTCGAAGCGAACGCCGAACGTGGCGATCTTCGCTGGCTTGGGCGTCTCAGCCATTCCCGCCGGTTATCCTACGGGTTTTCCCCGCGAGGATCCAACGACAGTCTTCACGTGCCCCCAACTTCGGATAGTATCGCCGCGTGAACAATTCGCGCCTCGCACCATCGCACGTCGGGCGGCCTGGGAGCGCGGCCGCGGCGCTGAGTTCGCTCGGCGTCTTCGCGCTCGTGCTCGCCTCGATGTTCGTGGTGCCGTTCGCGCTGTGGTGCAATTTTTCGCTCGCCCGGACCGCCCAGCTCGACGCGCGCGTCGCCGCGTCCTGGCTGTGGCTGCTCAGCTTCCTCGTCACGCTGGGCGTGCCGTTCGCGCTCGCCGCGTGGAAGTACGGCGCCGACGCGCGCCGGCTGACGGCGGCGATGATGTGGATCCCGCTCGCGTGGAACCTCGCCGCGCTGCTCGTCGCCACGCAGGTGATGCCCGGTCTGCTCGTCGAGTCGCTGCGCGCGCACGGCGATCTCGCCGGCGGTCGCTTCGGCGACTCGCACAAAATTGCGCGGATGCTGAGCGCGATCGGGCACGGCCTCGCAGATCGCCTCGACCCGCCCCGCAGCGATCCCCCCCCGGCCCAGAGCCGCCCCGCGCCCCCCGCGAAGTCCGCGCCCGCCCACGACGCGAGCATCGCCGTCCCGTTCTCCGCCGCCGGCAACGCGATCCTCATGGACGTCGAGCTCATCGGCCCCGCCGGTCGCCTCACCCTCCCGTACCTGTTCGACACCGGCGCCTCGTTCACCACCGTCAACACCGCGACCGCCGAGCGCCTCGGCCTCGTCGTCCCCGACGACGCGCCGACCCTGCAGTTCAACACCGCGAGCGGCCCGCGCGAGAGCCGGATGGTCCACCTGCCCGCGCTGCGGCTCGGCGGCGTCGAGCTGCGCGGCCTCCTCGTCTCCGTCTGCGACGGCTGCGCCAACGACCGCTCGCAGGGCCTGCTCGGCCTCAACGTCATGCGCGAGTTCCTGGTCGAGATGGACTACCAGGCCGAGCGGATGAGCCTGATCCCGCGCCCGCACGACGGCCGGCCGAACCGCGCCTACGACATCGGCCCCGCGGTCCAGATCGAGGTCGAGGGTTCGCCGGAGATCTGGCTCGGGCGGATCCGGTGGGTCCTCCTGGTGCGCAACCGCAGCACCGTCGCGCTCGAGAACGTCGTCCCCGAGGTGCTGTTCTCCGACGGCCAGCGGATGCGCGGCGCGGCGATCGCCCGCATCGAGCCCGGCGCGCTCGGCAAGTCGCTCGTCGAGGGCAAGACCCGCTCCGAGGACCACGAGAAGCTCGGCTTCACGCTCGCGCTCGCCGAGGCCTACTGGTGAACCGATGACGTTCGACGAAGCCCCGACCTCGCCGCCGCCGTTCGAGTGGTCCTACGTCACCCTCGCCGTGCTCGTCGTCGGCGCGATCCTCGTGTTCTACCTCGGCAACTTCTACGTCCAGAAGCGCCTGTTCAAGGTCCGCGGCCCGCAGGGTCGCCGGACCCCGCGCGGCGCGCTCAAGCCCGATCCTCAATTCTCCGCGTTCGTCGGCCGCGCGCTCTCGCGGGGCGCGCTCACCCGGATCGCCGAGGCCGAGGCCCAGCCGATCATGGTCCGCGGCACGCTGACCTCCGCCGACGCGACCCTCGGCGGCGCGCCCGGGCGCGAGTGCGTGTGGCGCAACCGCAGCGACGCCCCGCGCGACACCGCGATCGCCGCGGAGATCGTCGTCGTCGCCGACGCGACCGGCCGCGCGACGCTCGAGAACCTCGGCCTCGCCGAGGTCGTCGCGCCCGACGAGAAGCAGGGCACCCGCTCGAGCCGCGCCCTCTACCTCGGCGACGAGGTCGAGGTGATCGGCCGGTTCAAACCCGAGCGCTTCGGCCAGGACCCCGACCCGACCCGCCTGATCTACGGCACGATGGGCGCAGACGGCCACCTCTACGTCCGCGTCGTCCACCGGCCCACCGCGGCCCAGGCCGCGGTATCCTCCGCCACTCCGCCCGCCTCGGCCCCTCAGGAGTCACCCGAATGAAGCGCACCCTGTCCTGCCTCGCCGCGTTCGCCCTCGCGGCCGCCTCCGCCTCGCTCGCCGGCTGCAAGAAGCCCGCCGAGGATGGCACCAAGACCCCCGACACCGCCACCAACACCGGCGCGGGCAACGGCGACACCAAGACCGCCCCGACCACCCCGCAGGAGCCCGACCCGCCGGCGCTCGCCGACGCGCGCAAGCAGTACATCGCCGGCCAGTACACCCAGGTCGTCGAGGCGATGCGCCCGCTGGTCGACGACCTCAAGGCCCGCCAGCAGGCCCGCGCCTCCGGCCTCGCCGCCGCCTGGCTCGCGCTCGCGCTCGCCGAGGACATCGTCGAGAACGCCCGGGAGCCGGCCGACCACGCGCTGACGATGGCCGACCAGACCGGCGACCCCGAGGTCAAGGTCGCGGCCAAGCTGGCCCAGGGGACATACAAGCTCAAGACCGAGGACTTCGCCGGCGCCGCGGGTGACTTCGAGGAGGCGTTCAACCTGCAGAAGGACGGCCCGAACGCCGGCCTCGCGCTGATCATGTTCGGCCTGACCAAGATCAACATGGCCTACGGCGGCGAGGACGGCAGCGTGATCACCAACCCCGCCGAGCTCGACTCCGCCAACACCGCGTTCGTCCGGGCCGAGCGGCTCGTCGAAAAGCAGCCCGGCAACGAGCTGATCGCCGGCCGCGCGCTCGAGGGCCAGGCGAGCGTCGCCTACCACAAGAAGAGCAACGCCGAGTCGTGCCGCCTGACCAGCGCGGCCAACGCGGTCTACACCGTCAAGGGCGCAGGCCAGCCGCTGCTCGACGCGATCGCCGCGCTGCAGGACGCCGCCAACTGCCAGATGGGAGCGGCCCCCGCCGCGACCGAGCCCGCCACCCCGGCCCCGGCCGACAAGGGCGGCAAGCCCGGCAAGTCCGGCCGCGGCGACAAGGCCAAGTGATCGGCGACCTCGCGGGCCGGTGAGCTCACGGCCCGCGCGGGCGCCCGGACAAAAAGGCCCTTTTCGCGGCCCCGCGCATTTGCGACAACCCTCGTCGCCATGGAGCCCACCGACGCGGGTCTCGACCCCTACCTCTCCCACTGGGCCGACCAGGCGGCCGCCAAGACGCTCGCCGCTCACCCCGACAAGCCGGTGATCACCGTCGCCGCCGGCATCACCCCGTCGGGCGTCGTCCACATCGGCAACTTCCGCGAGGTGATGACCGTCGACCTCGTCGCCCGCGCCCTGCGGGACCGCGGCGCGACGGTCCGCTTCATCTACTCGTGGGACGACTTCGACGTCCTGCGCAAGGTCCCCGAGAACATGCCGCAGCCGGAGCTGCTGCGCGCCAACCTGCGCCGCAGCATCTCGGCCGTGCCCGACCCCTTCGGCGAGCACGACAGCTACGCGACGCACAACATCGCCGCGTTCGAGCGGAGCCTCGGGCCGCTCGGAATCAAGCCCGAGTTCATCCGCCAGTCGCAGCGCTACCGCGCCGGCGCGTACGCCGAGGGGATCCGCAAGGCGCTCGCGCAGGCGGCCGACATCCGCGCGATCCTCAACAGCGTCCGCGACAAGACGACCGCGAGCACCCGCATCGAGGACGACTGGCTGCCGCTCTCCGGCTTCTGCGACGCCTGCGGCCGCGACACCCTCGAGTTCGCCGTCACCGGCGAGTGGACGGTCCGTTACACCTGCAGCTCGTGCGGCCACGCCGCCGAGGTCGACCTGCGCCAGGGCGGCAACCTCAAGCTCCCGTGGCGGATCGACTGGCCGATGCGGTGGGCCCACGAAGGCGTCTGCTTCGAGCCCGGCGGCAAGGACCACAGCACCGCCGGCGGCAGCTACGACACCGGCAAGGAGATCGTCCGCGTCGTCTACGGCTGGCGCGCGCCCGAGTACGTCGGCTACGACTTCGTGCGGATCAAGGGCCGCGCCGGCAAGATCTCGAGCTCCAAGGGCGAGGTCGTCACCGTCGACGACTGCCTCGAGGTCTACGAGCCCGAGCTCCTGCGCTACATGTTCGTCTCGTACCGGCCGAACACCGAGTTCCAGATCAGCTTCGACCTCGACGTCATCACCCTCTACGAGGGCTTCGACCGCGCGCGCCGGATCGCCTACGGAACAGAGCCGGTCAAGGACGACAAGCAGCGGCTCGTCGCCCAGCGCGCGCTCCAGCTCGCCAGCGTCGACCACCGCCGGATCCAGCCCGGCGACCGGATGCCGTTCGTCCCCGGCTTCCGCCACCTCAGCATGACCCTGCAGATCTTCGAGGGCGACCTCGACAAGGTCGTGCAGCACTACGAGGCCAGCGGCCAGGTGACGACCGACGAGGAGCGCCGCCTCACCCGCCAGCGCGCCCGCTGCGTGTGGAACTGGATCCGCGACTTCGGCCCCGACGAGTTCCGCTACCAGCTCCGCCGCGACCCGACCGTCCGCGGCCTCTCGGCCGACGAGGCCACCTGCCTCGCCCGCCTCGTCGCCGCCCTCGAAGGCAAGGACGACATCACCGAGGACGCCCTCGTCCCGACCATGAAGACCCTGTGCGAGGGCACCAGCCTCGACAACAAGACCTTCCTCCCCGTCGTCTACGACCTCCTGATCGGCCGCGACAAGGGCCCGAAGCTGACGACCCTGATCACCGCGATCGGCCCGCGCCGCGCCCACACCCTCCTCGCCCCGAGCCTCGCCGTCACGACCTGACCCGAAGGCCACCCGCAGGAGCCGAGAGACAGCTCCCGCGCGCCCATCACCTCCCCCCACTCGGCCTGTCCCCAAAGACAGCCCCGGTGCCCTCCGCCGGACCCCGACCACCCACCGCGGTCCGACATCGAGGAGCCGGCTGACCCGCGAGAGGGCCGCGAGCCGGGCGCGAGGCACGAGCGCCCGTCTCGCGGCAAAGGCCTGCTCGAAGAGACAGCTCCCAGCGGAGCGACGGACCGGCGACGACGCATCTCACGGAGTCACCGTGCATCGGGCCGGGCATGCGGGTCGTCGTCCATCTGCAGGCAATGGAGGGCGACGAAGTCGACCTCCATGCCGAAGCCTGGACGACGACCCGCATGCCCGGCCCGCTGCGAGGCGCCTCCGGCAAGTTGCCCTGCGGCTCCCCGTCCTCAGCCCCGAGCCGAAGCGACGACCCCGTCCTCGACCGCTCGCAACCACTCCACGCACGCATCGGCGTCCGCCGGCGCGAGCGCGCGCACCCACGCCACGTGGTCGACGTACGGCTCCTCCGCCCGGATCTCGAGCGGGCACCGCACCCCCTCGGGAGCCACGAGCCGCGGCACCGGCTCCCCGCGCTCGCGCAGGAACGCCGCCAGCCGCTTCTCGCGCTCCGCGATGCACCCGCGGAGCGTCTCGATCGCCGCCTCGAACACCGCGCGCACGTCCGCGCGCGACGCCGGCACGCGCGCCAGCCGGACCTCGCGGTACCACGCCAGCAGCGCGTGCAGCTGCCCGACGTACCGCACGTTTCTCCCCGCCCGCGGCTCGGCCGGCTCGAGCTGGTCGGCCGCGAACGGCTGGTCGACCGCCCGCGGCGCCTGGACCACCAGCCTGTCCTCCGGGACATCTTTTCTCAGCACCTGGCCCGCGCCGGCGACCGCGCCGAAGCCGACCTTGCGCGGCCCGACCATCCCGCCGGCGCCGCCGAGGAAGATCCGCCGCTCGCGCAGCAGCACCCCGCGGGGCACGTCGCCGACCAGCGACGCCGTCGCCTTGTCGCCGCGCGCCCCCCACGGCGTGAAGTTGAAGTGGATGAACCCGCTGCCGATCTCCGAGTGGTCCTCGCGCGACGTCCCGCCGGACAGCAGCGCGTCGCAGAAGTTGATCAGCGAGCCGAGCGTGCCGAAGCTGAGCACGATCGTCTGCTTGAGCCCGACCGCGTGGGCCGTGCTCGCCTCCTCCTCGAGCAGCGTGCCGTCGCGCAGGTGCGCCGCGGAGCCCGCCGACGCGCCGCGGAGCAGCACCGCGCCGCTGGCGTAGCCGCCGTCGATCCGCGCCTGTTCACCGAGCACGCAATCGACCGCGACGACCGGCCCCTCGCGCCCCAGCTCGGCGCCCGGCCCGAGGAACGTCCGCGCCCCGCCGAGCCGGGTGCCCGGGTGGAGCACGACGCCCGCGTGGATCCGCTCGGCCCGCACCTCCGGCCCGACGTACGTCTGGCGCGGGTCGACGATCGTCACGCCGCGGGCCGCCAGCCGTGCGAGTCGCTCCTCGATCGCCGCAACTTCGGTCATCGCCGCGAACTGATACCACGCGGCGGATGAACGAACGCGGCAGATCGGTTACGCTTGCCCGGCGATGACCGAGGGGGCCAAACTCACGGAACAGGAGCTGCGCGAGGCGGCCGCCGAGGCCGGGATCTCCCCCGAGGAGCTACGCCGGGCGCTCGTCCAGCGCAGCAGCCCGGCGCCGAGCACCGCCCTCGCCCGCGCCGAACGCGTCTCCGCGGCGCTCGCCCCGTACAGCGCCGAGACCCAGCTGGCGATGCCCCCGGACCACGCCCTCGACGTCGTCCGCCGCGCGCTCGCCCGCCAGGTCGGCAACAGCGGCCACCGTCAGGGCTCCGGCCGCGCCGACATCGTCGACGAGCGCGCCGGCGTCGTCTACAAGATCTCGTCCGCCGGCGACGGCCAGGGCGGCGCGCTCGTCAAGGTCGAGGTCGACGCCGGCGCCGGCCGCAGCAACCTCGCGCTCGGCGGCTTCATCCTCGGCGGCTTCGCCCTCGGCATCACCGCCTTCGGCGCCCTGCTCTCCTCGCTGATCATGTGGGGCGGCCTCTCGCTCGGCGTGCTCGGGGCCGTCGCGCTGTTCGTCGCCGGCGCGCGCCTCGAGACCGGCCGCAAGCACGCCGAGCAGGTCGTCGCCCAGGCCTTGCTCGAGGCCGAGGAGACCCCCGCCGTCGGCCCCGGCGAGGCCCCGCGCGCACTCCCTCCGCTCTGAGGCCGCGCCGGCCTGCTCCGCTCCGAGGCCGCGCCTGCCTGCCCCGCTCCGAGGCCGCGCTCGCCTGCCAGCGCACGCCGCGCGGCCGCGCGTACAACGAGGTTGACCGCGGCCGGCCCGCGCGGCGATCGTCCCGTGCATGGCCAGCGACGCGCCCGAAGGCGAAGCCCCGAAGGGCCCGAAGTACATCACCGAGGCCGGCTTCAAGAAGCTGCGGGACGAGCTCGACTGGCTGTGGAAGGTCGAGCGCCCGCGCGTCACGAGCGAGGTCTCGGCCGCGGCTGCCCTCGGGGACAGGTCGGAGAACGCCGAGTACATCTACGGCAAGCGGCGCCTGCGGGAGATCGACAAGCGGCTCGAGTTCCTCGCCAAGCGCCTCGAGTCGCTGACCGTCTTCCGCGCGCCGATGCGGGACCCCGACAAGGTCACCTTCGGCGCCTGGGTCTCGCTCGAGGACGAGGACGGCGCCGCCGTCCACTACCAGCTCGTCGGCCCCGACGAATTCGACGTCGAGGCCGGCAAGATCAGCGTCGCCTCGCCGGTCGGCCGCGCCCTGATGGGCAAGGAGGAGGGCGACGAGGTCACCGTCCAGCGCCCGCGCGGCGCCGTCACTTTCACCATCACCGCGATCAGCTACAAGCCCCCGAAGGCCCAACCATGACCAACCTGCAAGGCAAGACCCTCTTCATCTCCGGCGCCAGCCGCGGCATCGGCCTCGCTATCGGCGTCCGCGCCGCGCGCGACGGCGCCAACGTCGTCATCGCCGCCAAGACCGCCGAGCCCCACCCGAAGCTCCCCGGCACGATCTACACCGCCGCCAAGGAGATCGAGGACGCCGGCGGCAAGGCGCTCCCGCTCGTCTGCGACATCCGCTTCGAGGAGCAGGTCCACGCCGCCGTGGAGCGCGCGGTGAGCACGTTCGGCGGGATCGACATCCTGATCAACAACGCCAGCGCGATCCAGCTGACCGGCACGCTCGAGACCGCGATGAAGCGCTACGACCTGATGCACACGATCAACACGCGCGGCACCTTCCTGTGCTCGCAGGTGTGCATCCCCCACCTCAAGCAGGCCGCGAACCCGCACGTCCTCAACCTCTCGCCGCCGCTGTCGATGCAGGCCAAGTGGTTCAAGCCCCACGTCGCCTACACGATGGCCAAGTTCGGCATGAGCATGTGCGTGCTCGGCATGGCCGCCGAGTTCGCCGAGGACGGGATCGCCTTCAACGCCCTGTGGCCGCGCACCACCATCGCCACCGCCGCCGTCAACATGCTCGGCGGCGAGATGCTGATGTCCGCCTCGCGCAAGCCCGACATCATGGCCGACGCCGCCTACCACATCCTCACCCGCCCGAGCCGCGAGTGCACCGGCAACTTCTTCATCGACGAGGACCTGCTGCGCTCGACCGGCGTCACCGACTTCTCGCACTACGCCGTCACCCCCGGCGCCGACCTCGTCCCCGACTTCTTCGTCGACTGAGGTGAACCCGCTCGTCCTCGGCGTCGTCGCCTACGTCGCCGTCCAGCTCGGCCTCGGCCTGTGGGTCGCGCGTCGCGTCCGCAGCGAGGCCGACTTCCTGCTCGCCGGCCGCAGCCTCGGCTACACGCTGGCGACCTTCACGATCTTCGCCACCTGGTTCGGCGCCGAGACCTGCATCGGCGCCGCCGGTCAGATCGCCGCGCACGGCCTCGGCGGCGGCGCCTCCGACCCGTTCGGCTACGCCCTCTGCCTGCTGCTGATGGGCGCCCTGTTCGCCGCCGCGCTGTGGCGCCGCGGCCTCGTCACGCTCGCCGACCTGATGCGCGAGCGCTACTCCCCGGCCGTCGAGCGGCTGACCGCGCTCCTCGTCGCTCCGACCTCGCTGCTGTGGGCGGCCGCCCAGATCCGCGCGTTCGGCCAGGTCCTCGCCGGCAGCACCGGCCTGGCCCTCGAGGCAGGCGTGGCGATCGCCGCCGGCACCGTGATCGCCTACACCGCGACCGGCGGCCTGATGGCGAGCGTCGTCACCGACCTCGTCCAGGGCGTCGCGCTGATCGCCGGCCTCGTCCTCTTGCTGCTCGCCGTCGTCGACGCGGCCGGCGGCCTCGGCCCCGCGCTCGCCGCGGTCGACCCCGCCCGCCTGTCCTTTCAACCAGGAGACCACGGCCTGCTGGCGACCCTCGACGCCTGGGCCGTCCCGGTGTTCGGCTCGCTCGCGGCGCAGGAGCTGATCGTCCGCGTGCTCGCCTGCCGCTCGCCGGAGGTCGCCCGCCGCTCGACGCTGCTCGGCGGCGCGATCTACCTCGTCGTCGGCCTGATCCCCGTGTTCGTCGGCCTCGCCGGCCTGCGCTTCGCCGGCGACCTCGCCCACCCCGAGGAGGTCCTGCCGGCCGTCGCCGCCAACCTGCTCGCGCCCGCCGCCTACGTGCTGTTCGTCGGCGCGTTGATCTCGGCGATCCTCTCGACCGTCGACGGCGCGCTGCTCGCGGTCTCGTCGATCACCACGCAGAACCTGCTGCGCCCCTACCTCGAGCGCAAGGACGACCGCGCCCGCCTCCGCGTGTCCCGCCTGTGCACCCTCGGCTTCGGCGTGCTCGCCTACCTGCTCGGCCGCAGCGCCGACGGCGTCCACGCGCTCGTCGCCGAGGCCTCCGGCTTCACCGGCGGCGGCCTCGTCGTCGTCTTCGCGTTCGCCCTCGGCTCGCGCCTCGGCGGCCCGCGCAGCGCCGTCGCGGCCCTCGTCACCGGCGTCGCGATGTGGCTCCTCGGCCGCCACGCGCTGCCGATCGCCGCCCCCTTCCTCGCCTCGATGGCCGCCGCCACCCTCGTCTACGTCGCCGTCGCCCTCGCCGAGCGCCGGATGTGACGCCTCCGCGCTCCTTCGGGCATCATGGCCGCGTCATGCCCGCGACCAAGACGTCCGCGACCACCAAGACCCGCAAGACGAAGACCGGCGAGACCGCGACCACGAGGTCCGCGAAGGAGACCGCGGGCACGCAGCCGGCGAAGCGAACCGCGAGGACCGCGAGCACGGCGCGCGCGAAGGCGGCCGCGACGCCGTCCACGCGCGCGAACCTCCAGCCGCTCGCCTCGTGGCCCGCGCGCGACTGGCCCGCGCTCGCCAGCGTCTCGCGTCCCGCGGGCGAGGCGACCGCCTTCAAGCGGCGCGCGACCACCTCGCTCACGATCCGCGGCGAGCTCGTCTACGACGACGCGCCGACCCTGCGCGCGGCCCTCGCCGGCCTCGACGACCACGCCTACGTCGAGTTCTACAGCGCCGCGAACTTCACGATCGACGGCCTGCGGATCCACATCGACCTCGTCGGCGAGCTCGAGGCCGACTGCACCGCGATCGACCCGGGCTTCGTCGCCCTCGTCCGCCCCGCGCGCGCCGGCGCGATCGTCGTCCACGCCGGCCGGGCGATCAGCGCGCGCCGCTACGCCGCCGGCGCCTACGGCCCGACCATCGCGGTCCCCGAGCTCCCGCCCGGCGCCGTCCGCCGCTTCGGCGCGCCCGAGCGCCGGGACGACCGCGACTCGGGGCGCGTCTGGACGTTCCCCGAACGGACATGGTCCTTCGACCAGGGCTTTCGCAGCTCGACCCTCCGCGTGCGCGACCGCGCCGGCCACATCCTCGGCGAGCGCGTCACCAGCCGCGCCGCCGTCGACGTCTGCGCCGACGGAAGCGCCGCGCTGCTGCTCGGCCCCGAGGGCCTCGAGGTCGTCGACGCCGCGCTGGCGACCCGCGTCCGCTGGGGCATCGACCGCGACCTCGGCAACCTGGCGATCTCGCCCGACGGTTCGCTCGTCATGGTCGTCGACCAGTACGGCGAGCGCCTGACCGTCCGCGACGCGACCAGCGGCGCCGACCTCTGGCACTGCGCCGGCGGTTTCCGCGACGCCGGCGACTTCGTCCGCGCCGATCGCCTCGCCGTCGCCGGCTTCCTGCACGACCATGACGGCGAGGGCCTGTTCCTGCTCGATCCGCGGACCGGACGGACCCTCGCCTTTCATCCGCACGCGACGATCCGCAGCATCACCCCGTCCGCCGGCGGCCAGACCTTCCTCGTCGTCGAGGACGGCTGCGTCCACGTCTACGCCAGCGAGGACGGCGCCCTGCAGGGCGCGCTCGACCTCGTCGAGCACGCGGGCGACGCGCTCGAGCGCGCGGACGACGGCGCGTGGCGCAGCCGCGACAGCGGCGCCTCCTGGGACGGCACGACCGGCCTCCCGCGCCACGACCACCCGCGGGAGATCCGCCACCTCGCGGTCGCCCGCGGCGTCCTCGCCAGCCGCGACGACAGCGGGCTGCTGATCCTCCGCGACGAGTCCGGCCGCGTGCTCCACCGCGGCCGCCCCGAAGGCGTCGGGGGCATGTCCCTTCGACCAGACGGCGAGCGGCTCGTCGTCCACGCCGAGCACTGCCTGCTCGTCTTCGCTCCGGACACCGGCGCGTGGTCGAAGTCCCGCCCGCTCGGGATCACCGCCGCGGCCTTCGCCCCCGACGGCCGCCTGTGGACCGGCCACAAGGACGGCTCGCTGCGCGTCTGGCCGGCCCCGGAGGCCGGCCCCGTGACCTCCTACAAGGTCGGCAAGCGCGAGCTCGTCGCGCTGCACTTCAGCCCCGACGGCGACCTCGTGCTCGCGCTCGGGCCCGAGGGCCGGGGCTCCCGCGCCCGCCTCGTCGACGCGCGCACCGGCGCCGTCCTCTGCGACGTCGCCTGCGACCGGTACGCCCGCGGCGCCGCCGTCACCCCCGCCGGCGCCTTCGTCGTCGGCACCGACCAGGGGACCGTCCTGCACGACCGCGCCGGCGCCCGGGTGGCTGTCCTTTCGGCCATCCGCCCCGAGGCCGCCGCCTGCGACCGCGAGCACCTCGTGATCGCCGTCGGCCGCCTCCTCTACATCGTCGACCCCGCGACCGGCGAGCGCCGCGGCGTGCTCGAGGGCCACGAGGACAACGTCACCGCCCTCGCCTGGACCGCCGATCGCCTCTACAGCGCGGACTGTCGCCTGCTCGCGTGGGACCTCGCCGCCCTGCGCGCGCTCGGCTGGACCCACCCGCTCGACCCGGATATGGTGCCGCTGCCATGATCGCCGGCTTCACCCGCGACGAGCTGCTGCACGAGGCCCTCGTCCTGCCCCGCAGCGCGCGCGGCCCGTACCCCGACACCCGCGTCATCGAGCGCCCGGGCTGGCTGCAGATCCTCACCCCGTCGTTCCGCCAGGGCGGCCTCAACGAGGTCTGCTGCGCGCAGCTCGAGGAGCACGAGGCCGACGGCGTGATCGCGCGAACGCTCGCCGAGTACGCGGCCCACGACCTGCGCTTCCGCTGGCTCGTCACCCCGGACTGCCGCCCGCGCGACCTCGGCGAGCGGCTCGCGCGCCACGGCATGCGCGCGGAGAGGAGCCCGGTGATGGCCGCCGCGACCGCCGACCTCGCCGTCGCGCCCCCGCCCGACGTCGAGGTCGTCGAGGTCGACGCGAGCAACCTCGACGCGTACATCGACACGATCGCCGCCGGCTGGGAGGCCGACCCCGCCCCGCTGCTCGCCTACCACCGCTTCCTGCTCGCCGAGCCCGGACCGCACCGCTGCTTCCTCGCGCTGCGCGACGGCCAGCCCGCCGGCGCCGCCAACCACGTCACCTTCGCGCGCTCGGCCTACTTCATGGGCGCCGTCGTCCTGCCCGCGCACCGCGGCCGCGGGGTCTACCGCGCCCTGCTCGCCGCCCGCCTGCGCCGCGTCGCCGCCGAGGGCCTCCCGCTGGTGACAACGCACGCGCGCGCCAGCACCTCCGCCCCGATTCTCGCCCGCCTCGGCTTCCAGACGGTCCTCGACCTGGCGATGTACTTCAACCGCTGATTGGCCATGTCCTCGAGGTCATGTCCTCGAGGCCCACCAGGCCGCGCCGAGGCGCACGTCTTCGTGCGCCGCGGCGCGCCGGCTTTCAACCGCGCGTCCGCGAGCTCGCGCCGCGCCGTGGACGTCGTCCCGCCGCGAGCCCGCGCCGCCGCTGTACCACGGGACATGCCCCTTCGAGCATGTCCCCTAGACCCTGTCTCAGCCGCGCCGCCGCAGCAGCGCCGCGAGCCCGATCGCCGCCCCGCCGAGCACGCCCGCGATCGTCTGCCGCTGGCGCCGGCGCTCGCCCTGGCGCAGCGCCTCGCGGGCCTCCTCGAGCCGCTGGCGCGTCACCGCGTGCGTCGCCGTCTCGTCGGCGAGCGCCCGCTTCGCCGCCGCCGCGCGCTCGCCCGCGAGGTCGACCTCCTTCGCCAGCGCCTCGACGCGGGCCTGCAGCTCGATCACCGTCGACTGCTCGCCCGCCAGCCGCTCGCGCAGCGCCGTCACCTCGGCCTCGGCCCGCTGCGCCTGCGCCTGCGCGGCCGCGAGGTCCTGCGCCGCGCGCTCGAGCGCCGTCACCCGCTCCTTCGCCGCCCGGTGCCCCGCCTGCTCGTCGATCAGGTCGCGGCGGACCGTCGCCAGGTCGCGGCCTGCCGCGTCGGCCCGCTCGCGCTGGCGGGTGCCCTCGCGGCGCGCCTCCGCGACCTCGGCCTCGAGCGTCGACACCTTGCCCTGCAGCAGGTCGTGCGCCTGGCGGGTCTTCGCGTGCGCCTGCGTCTCCTCGTCGAGCCGGCGCCGCAGCGCCGCCAGCTCGCCCTGCAGCGCCGCGCGCTCCTGGCCCAGCGCCTCCTTCTGCTCGCGCTCGCGGTCCTGCGCCGCGATCGCGGCCCGCAGCGCGGCGGCGATGTTCTCGGCGCGCTGCTCGGCCTCGGCGAGCGCGGCGTCGCGGTCGGGGTTCGGGGAGTCGGTGCGATCGGAGGTGTCGGCGGTCATGGCGGCGCACGAGGATACGCCCGCCCACGTTCGCCGCAACCCCGGTGAATTCCGCCCTGCGCGGGCGCCCCCTCGCGCGCGTGCGCCCGCGCGGACGGCCCGGCGCCTCTTGCCCCGACCTTCGCCCGAGCGCGTCACGACGATCCGGACGAACCTGTCCGCAAGACCAGCCTCCAGCCCCGCCGCGCTCGCCGGCCCGGCCGCGCGCCCGCGCGCACGCGCCGGGGCTGCCGACCCCGCCGCGGCGAGCGTCGCACGCGCCGATCGTCGCGCAGCCCTCGCCGGCGCCCGACTGCGCCGCGCGGACCGGCGTCCCGCGCCGGAGCCCCTCGCCCCGCACTTGCCCGCGCGGGAAGGTCGACCACGCTCCTCGGCCATGCAGCCGAAGTCAGTCCGCGAATATCTTGGTTGGGCCGCGGGGGTCGTGCTCTCGCCGCTCGTCGTCGTCGGCACGTGGCTCCGCGACGCGCGCGTCGCCCATCCGACCGGGGTCGTGTGCGCCGCCGACGTCGTCCCGCTCGTCAAGGAAGGGGAGGGCCCGCTCGCCGCGTTCGCGACGCGCTTCACCGGCGGCGCGATCGTCCGCTTCTCGGGCAGCTTCTGGAAGCGCTTCGACGCGCCCGAGCCGCTCGGCTGCGCCGTCCGGTTCCGCGGCCCGCGTCCGCTGGTCGCCGAGGCCTCGCCGGGCGACCAGGATCTGATCACCGCGACGACCTCGCTGTACCACCGCGACTTCCTGCGCCGCCCCTACTACGCGCTCGGCACCTTCGACGCCGACAAGCTGCACAACGTCGCGCTGCGCCTGATGCCCGTCGAGACCGACATCCACCCCGGCAGCTCGCGGCGCGAGCGGCTGCTCAACGCGATCGACACCGGCCAGGCGACCCTGCGCCTCGAGGTCCGGCCGCGCCGCGACCGGCAGGCGCTGTGGCAGCCGCTGTGCGAGCTCCACCTGCGGGGCCTCTTGCTGATCGACCAGGACAGGCTCGGCTTCTCGCCGTGGCGCACCGGCCTCGGCCTGATCCCGCGCGGCGCGCTGCAGGCCGCCCGCGCGATCGTCTACCCCGCCGGCCTGGCCGCGCGCCGGCTCGCCAGCGCCAGCTCGTGACCCGCGCGGCCGACCTCGGCCGCCGCGCGTCACGCGAGCCGCTCGACGTGCGCCGCGTAGTCGACCTCGCTCGCGCCCTGCAGCCCCGCAGGCAGCGGCGCGCGCGTGCAGCGGTACTGCGCCGCCGGCAGCAGCGCCTCGATGAACGGCAGCCCCGGCACGTACACGAACCGCCCGCCGACCCGCAGCGACCGCAGGATCGCCATGTACGCCTGCGCGTACGCGTACGCCTCCGGCCCCTGCGCCCGGTGGTGGTGCAGGAAGTGCAGCGAGAACGCGTGGTGCGACAGCACCGTGCCCCACCGCGCCTGTCCATAAGGGAAGGTCAGCCAGTCGCCGACCTGCGCGACGTCCCCCGGCGCCTCGCGGTCGACCCCGGTCGCGTCGCGCCCCGCGGCCCGCAGCGCCCGCACCAGCCCGGCCGACGCCCCGCAGCCGACGTCGAGGATCGGCTCCGCCAGCCCCGCGTCCGCCAGCCCGAGCGCGTCGAGCTGCAGCGTCGGTGCGTACTCGCTGCACACCACCTCGCGCGGCCGCTCGCCCCCGCCCGCGCGCACCAGCGCGAACACCCGCCCGCGCAGCGCCGCCTCGACCTCGCTCGCCCCGCGCCCGAGCGCCTCCGGCCCCTCGGCCTCGCCGAGCCGCCGGGACATGTCCTCGAGGGCATCTTCGCACGCCGCCTCGACCGCCGCCCGGTCGAGCCGCAGGTACTGGTTCTTGCGCCACAGCCAGCGCACGAGCCCCTCGGCGAGCGTCCGCGCCGACCCGGGCGCGCCCAGCCACGCCGCCAGCGCCGCGCGCTCGGCCCACAGCGCCGCGCCGACCTCGGGCCCCGGCGGCGGCACCTGCCCGGCGACCAGCGCCGCGAGCGGCAGCCGGTCGAGCGCCGCGAGCCGCGAGGCGAGCGCCGCGACGAGGCCCGGCATCACTCGGCCAGGCCGTCGAGCAGGTAGGTCTTCATGAACAGCACCGTCGCGTAGAGCTGGTAGTCCATGTTCTGCTTCTTGTTGAAGCCGTGGCCCTCGTCCTTGCCCTCGAGGTACCACACCGGCGTCCCCTGCTTCTTGAGCGTGGCGACGATCTGCTCCGCCTCGCTGACCGGCACGCGCGGGTCGTTGCGGCCCTGGATCACCAGCAGCGGCTTCTTGATCTTCTCCGCGTGGGTCAGCGGGCTCGCGCCCTGCAGGAACTCGCGCATCTTCGGGTCGCGCTCGTCGCCGTACTCGACGCGCCGCAGGTCACGCCGGTACGCCTCGGTGCGCTCGAGGAACGTGACGAAGTTGGAGATCCCGACGATGTCGACCGCGCAGCGGATCCGGTCCGCGTGGTGCACCGACGACGCCAGCGTCATGTAGCCGCCGTACGAGCCGCCCATGATCATCACCCGCCCGGCGTCGAGCTCGGGCTGCGCCGCGATCCAGTCGAGCAGCGCGCCGAGGTCCTTGACCGCGTCCTCGCGCTTCTCGCCGTTGTCGAGCCGCACGTACGACTTGCCGTACCCGGTCGAGCCGCGGACGTTGGGGTAGATCAGCGCCACCCCGAGCTCGTTCAGGTAGTAGTTGTTGCGGCCGATGAAGCCGAACTGCGACTGCGCCTCGGGCCCGCCGTGGATGATCACGACGACCGGCCGCTTGCCCTGGAACCGCGCCGGCGGCCGGTAGTACAGCCCCGGGATCTCGCGCTCGTCGAAGCTCTTCCAGCGGATCAGCGCGGGCTCGCTGAAGCTCGCCGGGTCGAGCCCGCCGACCTCGCTCTCGGTCCACCGCTCGAGCGCGCCGGTCTGCGTGTCGAGCACGTACACGTCCGACGGCGAGCGCGCCGACGAGACCGAGAACGCCAGCTCGCGCCCACCCGGGCGCCACGCGAGCGAGCGGATCACCCCGTCGGGGAGCGCCGCGACCTTGCGCTCGCGCGCCGCCGGCAGGTCGTAGATCTTGAGCCGCGACCGCCCCCCCTCGTTGATCACCGCGGCCATCCGCTTGCGATCGTGCGACACCGCGTACGACTGCACGTCCCAGCCGATCGGCGGGACCAGCGGCGCCGCCTTGTGACCGTCGAGCTCGAGCTTGACCAGCTCGCGGAACTCCCCGGCCCCGTCGCTCGTCGAGATCACCGCGCGCCCGTCGGCGGTGAAGAACCCGTCCGACCACGACACCGGCTCGCCGCCTGTCTTGTCGGTCAGCAGCTCGCGCGTCCCCGCGGCGACGTCGAACAGCCACAGGTAGCTCTCGTTGACCGACACGTAGTTCTCGACGAGCAGCCGCTGGTCGTCGGGCGACCAGTCGAGCGGGCGCCACCCGCCGCCCTCGACCTCGGCGAGCTTGCGATCGGTCGCCGGGTCGCGCGGGTCGACCAGCCACAGGTCGGTGTCTTTACCGGTGCGCCGCGTCGACGTGTACGCGAGGCGGTCGCCGGCGTTGGCCCACGGGCCGAGCGTGTTCTTCGACTTCCCGTCGGTCAGCAGCGCCAGCTTCCCGGTCGCGCGGTCGAGCCGCCAGTTCTGCGCGAACTCGTCGCCGCCGGTGTCCTTCGACAGCACGAAGAACGAGCCGTCGCCGACCGGCGCGTGGGTGGCCGCCTTGACCGGCTCGCGGAGGAACGTCAGCTGCTTGCGCGCGCCGCCCGGCATCTTGACCTCGTGGACCTGGTCGGTGTCGGCGAAGCGCGTCGAGATCAGCAGCGACCGCTCGCGCGGGTGCCACGCGAGCGCGCCGGCCGAGCGCGCCTCCGCGTACGCGCCGACCGCCTCGGCGATCGCCCGCGGCACCGGCGGGATGCCATCCGCGACCAGGCTGTCGGGCACCGGCACGACGTCCGCCGGCGTCTCGCGCGGCGCGGGCGCGGCCGTCGGCGCCGCCGGCGTCGGACAGTCGGGCTTGAGCACCACCGGCGGCGCCGGCGACGGTTTGCTCGACGCCGGCGCCCGATCGCAGGCGACGGCGAGCACACACCACGAGAGGACACGGACCACGCGCGAAGGGTCGCTCACCCGGCGACTTATAGCGCGACCTCGCGCGGCCCAGCAATCGCCCGCGCTACGGCATCAGGAACCACGGCGTCGCCGCCGCGGACCGGCACTGCCAGGTGAAGCTGCGCGCGTGCGGCATGGTCGCCTTCCCGGCCATGCCCGCGACCAGCGCGTCGGCGGCGAGCCGCAGCGCCTCGTCGCTGCGGCCGGCGTGGTGCCACGCCATCGCCACGATGTACGCGCTCTCGCCCCAGTGCTGGTTGGTCGGATCGATCTCCCCCTTGCCGTCGCCGACGCCCATCCAGAAGAACGGCTTGCCGCTGCCGTCGAGCCCGTCGCGGGCGATGCTCCGCCCGAGCTTGACGATCGACGTCCGCGCCGCCTCGGCCTCCTCGCCGCCGATCTCGGTCGCGTACTGGTCGAGCGCGTCCGCCAGCACCGCGCTGAACCACGGGCTGCACCCCCAGTAGCCCCAGTCCTCGGCGTGCGCCTCGGCGCTGTGCGCGAAGCACCGCGCGTCCGGGTCGTCGTAGCCCTCGGGGTACGTCTCCTGCACGTCGAGGTACGCCTGCGCCGCCGTCCTCGCGTGCTGCGCGAACTCGTCGGCCTGGTCGTCGGTGACGATCATCGCCCACACGTACGCCAGCAGCGCGAACCCGGCGTGGCGCTCGGTCCAGAAGTCCGCGCCGCCGGCGTAGCCCGGGCTGACCCACAGCACGCTCATCGTCTCGGCGATGTCCTCGGCGCGCTCGCGGAACCGATCGTCGCCGGTCAGCAGGTAGTGCAGCGCCAGGTTCTGCGCGTAGTAGAACTTGACGTCGCCGACCTTGTCCATCAGCCCGATCTGCGTCGTCGGGCCCGCGCCGGTCAGGCCGTCGAAGTACAGCGTCGTCTCGAGGTACGCCGAGCGCAGCGACTCGAGGTCGCCGCGGCGCGCGTAGCCGCGGTACAGCGCCGTCCCGCGGTCGTGCAGCCACGCGTCCGGGTCGTCCTTCTCGGCCATGAACGCGTCGACCCCGAACTTCGCCGGGTCGCACAGCTTGGCCCACGCCGCGAGCTCCCCCATCACCTCGCTGTCGGCGACGATCGGCCCGGCGACCCCGCTCTGCGCCAACCACGGGCCCGGCAGCAGCGCCCACACGTTCGGCCCGCCCGCCGCGCTCAGCGTCTCCTCGACCGCCACCAGCGCGATCGTCGGCTCGCCCGGCGCCTCGCCGACCGCGACCTCGACGTCGAGCTCGCCCGCGACCTCGAGCTCGAACTGCACCTGCACGCTGCGCCAGCTCCCGTCGGGGTGCGTCGCCAACCCGCGCGCGACCGCGCGAACCTCCGCCCCGCCGCTCGTCACCTTGACCTGCGCGTCGCCGACGAGCTGGCCCGGCGCCAGCGGCACCGCGAGGTTGACCCGCTGCACCCCGGCGACACCTGGCTGTGGGACCAGGCGCACCGTCACCGGCGCGAGCGTCGGCTCGCCGGTGTCGGTCTCGCCGCTCGTCGTCGGGATCACGTCGCCGCCCGTCGTCGCGTCGCCCGTCGTCGTCGTCGTCGCGTCGCCCGTCGTCGTCGTCGCGTCTCCCGTCGTCGCGCCGTCGGTCGCGGGCCCCGTCACGACCCCCGACCCCGCCGCGCTGAACCCCCCGCCGCTCGCCGTCGCCCCGCCGCCGTCGGGGCAGGCGCACACGAGGCCCAGCACCGTGCCAGCGACCCAGATCGACCTTCGCTGCTCCAGCATCACACACCACCTCCGCTCCGCGCCGCCGACGATAGGCCAACCTGCGGACGCCGCCGTCGCTGCGCCTGTGCGCCGCTGCCCTGCGCCGTTATCTCGCCTCAGGGGCCGCGCCCGCCTCACAGTCCGCGGCCGGCGCCTGTGCGTCGCGGTGTCACGCTCGCTCGCGCCGCGTGACGTCGGCGACACCGGCGACACCGCGAGCGCGTGCCGACGTCACAGCGACGTGAGCCCGACGAACAGCCCGAGCTGGGGCATCGGCGCCCGCTCGCCGTACGCGACGCTCCACCCGAGCCGCGCGAGCCCACCGAACACCCCGCGCCGCCCGAACCGCACCGCGACCCGCCCCTCGACCTCGATCACCGGCCGGATCATCAGCAGCGCCACCCCGCCGCCGACGCTCGCGAACCCGCGCCGCCCGAAGCTCCGCAGCCCCGTGACGTGGTGTCGGTGCGTGATCAGCCCCAACCAGTACCGCTCCGCGAATCCGCTCGAGAACGTGAACTGATAGCCGAGCGCCCACCCCGACCGGAGACGGGCGCCGAAGAAGAACGGCAGGTTGATCGACGGTATTTGCGAGACGCCCGCGGTCACGGCCGGCAGGAACCCGAACACGAACCGCCCCCTCGGCGGCTCCTCGGCCCTGTCCTTCACCTCCGGCGCCGGCACCGGCTGCGCGACCGTCACCTCCGGCACCGGCTGCGGCTGCGCGGCCGTCACCTCCGGCGCCGGCTGCGGCCCGACCGGCGGGACCGCCACCGACTCGCCCGCGGGCTCCTGACCGATCAGACATGCCCCGAGGACCACCCCGACGAGCGCGCTCACGCCGACCTCCGCCGCCGCGCCCGGCTCCCGATCCACAGCACCGGCGCGAGCAACCACAGCCCGAGCCCCGTCTGGCCCCGCGAGACCGCGCACGGGATGTACACCGCCTCGACGCGGATCTCCGACGCCTCGATCCGCGTCGTCGGCCCGCGCGTCCCGTTCGCCGCGATCGGCGTCAGCTCGAGCGGCCCGTCCGTCGCCGGCAGCTCGAGCGGCTGCTCGTACTCCGCGGCCCACTCGAGCTTGCGGGCCTCGATTGCCACCACTTCGCCGCTCGCGAACGCGACCTCGATCAGCCCGCCCTCCTCGAGGTACGTGCGGTCCCCGCCCGCGAGCTCGAGGTGGACTCGTCGCCGCTGGCACAGCACCCGTCCTCGTCCTCCTGCGAGTAGCGGGCGGTCGCGACGACCTCCGCCGGCGGCGCCGCCGGATCGGCCGCGGCCCGCGTCGTGAACCGCCACCCCTGGTCCCCCTGCTCCTCGCACCGGACCTCGTACGTCCGGTCCGGCGAGAGCGGCGCAGGCGGGGTCATGAACACCAGGTACGACCGGTCGTACGGGAACACCGACTGCTCCTCGGTCAGCCCGCAGGTCTCGGCCCCGCCCGCCTCGAGCGTCAACGGGATCTCCGTCCCCTCGCTGACCAGCACGCAGGCCCCGAGCGCCTCCTCCGGCGTCTCGCCCTCCCAGCACGAGACGTTGGCCCACGGCTTGAAGTCGACCGGCACCGGCGTCTGCTCGAACGGCCAGTACACCTGCCACGGATTCATGGCGCACGACAGCGCCTGCGCCTCGCGCCCTAGCCCCGCGAGGCAGCACGCGACGACCGCGAGCCCCAGACCGATCCTTCGCATGCCCCGATGCTGCCACCGCGCGCGCGGGCCTTCAAGCCCGCGCGCGCCCGCACGCCCGTCACTCCAGCGTCCGCGGGTCGACCGGCTTCAGGTCGCTGTTCGCCGGCCCGTTGATCACCCGCCCCTCGCGATCGAAGCGCGACCCGTGGCACGGGCAGTCCCACGTGTTCTCGGTGGTATTCCACGACACGATCCCCTGCAGGTGCGTGCACACGGCCGAGCACGCGTGCAGCGTCCCCTGCTCGTCGCGGTACACCGCGACCTTGTGCAGCCCGCGGCGGATCACCGCCCCCTTGCCGGGCGCGACCTGCTGGGCGCTGTCGACCTCCCCGCCGCGCAGCCAGTCGGCGTACTGCGCCGCGACGTTGAGGTTCTCTTTGATAAATTCACCCGCCGCCTTGATCGGCTTGCGCCGCGGGTCGTACAGCTCGGACCACGCGTTCTCGACCCCGAGGATCTGGTCGCGCAGCAGCACGCCCGCGAGCGTCCCGTGCGTCATCCCCATCCCCGAGTCGCCGGTCGCCACGTACACGTTCTCGAGCCCGCCCGGGTCGGGCCCGATGTACGCGACCCCGTCGAGCGACTCGAACACCATCCCCGACCAGCGGTACACCACGTCCTCGAGCCCCGCGAACCGCTCGCGCGCCCACGCCTCGAGCCGCGCGAACCGCCGCGCCCCGTCGTCGGCCTGCCCGGTCTTGTGGTCCTCGCCGCCGACGATCAGCACGTCGTACGGCGCGCCCGCGTCGCGCGTCACCGACTGCAGCCGCACATAGTGGTACGGGTCCTCGGTGTCCCAGTACAGCGCGTGCGGGATCTGTCCGACCGGCACGCGCAGCCCGACCACGTACGTCGTGTACGGCGCCTGCTTGGTGTGGATCGCCACCCGGTCGCAGATCGGCGAGTTCGTCGCCACGATCGCCGACCCCGCGCGGACCACCCCGCCGTCGCGCGTCGTCACCGTCACCGTCGTCCCGCCGCTCACCTCGTCGACGTGGCTGTGCGTGTAGATCTGCCCGCCGTCGCGGACGATCGCCTTGCACAGCCCGCGCACGTACTTGACCGGGTGGAACTGGGCCTGCCCCGGAAACCGCAGGCACGGCCCCGAGTCGAACCCGTGGACCGGCACCCGCGGGATCTGCTGCACCGCCGTCCACCCGATCTCCTGCGTCGCCTTGAGCTCGTCGTCGAGCAGCTGGATCTCGTGACCTGGCGCGAGGAACAGGTAGCCGTCGAGCCGCTCGAAGTCGCAGTCGATCTCCTCCTCGCGCGCGATCGCCTCGATCCGCCCGATCGCCGCCGTGTGGCTGTCGTAGGCCAGCCGCGCGTTGCTCAGCCCGCGGACCCGGATCAGCTCGCTGTAGCGGTCGTCGAGCTCGTTCGACAGGTGCGCCGTCGTCCGCCCCGTGTTCCCGCCGGACACCGGCCCCGCCTCGAGCACGACCACCCGCTTGCCCGCGCGCGCCAGCAGGTACGCCGCCGTCAGCCCGACGATCCCCGCGCCGACGATGCACACGTCCGCCTCGACCTCCGCGCGCAGCGGCTCGAAGGTCGGCAGCTCGGCCGTGTCCATCCACAAAGAGGTCGTCTGCTCGGGCCCAGCGGTGCGTTCGGACATGCCCGGAAGGTTGGCGAGAACCGGGGCGAGTCAACCGGGCCACGCCCTCACGGCCCCCGGGCCCCGGCCCGCGTCCGCTCGCCGCCCCCTTGCGCCGCCGCCGCCGAGCGCCCGACCCGACGGCCGTCCCGCGCTCTCCCTGTCCCCTCGACCATGGCCGATCGGACACCCGACAGGCACCGTCCGCCGCCAGAATCCGCCGCCCCGACCCGTCAGTCGCCGGCTCACTCGGCCGCGTCGACCGCCCGCCCCGCCGCCTGCTCGCGCTGACGCGCGACCGCCCGCAGGATCGCCTCCGGCGTGCACGGGATCTTGAGCTCGACCTCGCCGGCGCCGAACCCCGCGATCGCGTGGCGCAGCGCCGCGACGACCGCGAGCGCGAGCATGAACGGCGGCTCGCCGACGGCCTTGCTGCCGTGGATCGTGCCGTCCTGGTCGGCCCGCGACAAGAGCGTCACGCGGAAGTCCTCCGGGCAGTCGCCGATCGCCGGGATCTTGTAGGTCGACGGCCCGTGCGTAAGAAGCCGCCCCTTCGCGTCCGAGATCAGCTCCTCGCAGGTCAGCCAGCCCATCCCTTGAATGAACCCGCCCTCGATCTGCCCGCGGTCGATCGTCGGCACCAGCGAATTGCCGACGTCGTGGACGATGTCGACGCGGCGGACCCGGTGCTCGCCGGTCAGCCCGCTGATCTCGACCTCGACCGCCGCCGCCCCGTAGGCGAAGTAGTGGAACGGCTTGCCGCGCCCGGCCGCGCGGTCGTACGCGATCCCCGGCGTCGCGTAGTAGCCGGCCGCGCTGAGCGAGATCCGGCGCATCCACGCCGCCTTCGCCAGCTCGCTCCACGGCACGCTGCGTCCGTTCGGCCCGTGGACCGCGCCGGCCGCGAAGCACACCGACGCCGGCTCGACCCCGCCGAGCAGCTCGGCCGCCAGCGGCCGCACGCGCTCGCGCAGCTCCGCGCAGGCCCGCTGCACCGCCATCCCGTTGAGGTCCGACCCGCTCGACGCCGCCGTCGCCGACGTGTTCGGCACCTTGTCGGTCGCCGTCGGCATCACCCGGATCCTGTCCAGCGCCGCCCCGAGCTCGTGCGCGCACACGGCGAGCATCTTGGTGTGCAGCCCCTGGCCCATCTCGGTCCCGCCGTGGTTCAGCTGCACGCTGCCGTCGGCGTACACCAGCACCAGCGCCCCGGCCTGGTTGAGCATCGTGTTGGTGAACGAGATCCCGAACTTGACCGGCACGAAGCCGAGCCCGCGCTTGTGCCAGCGCGAGCGCGCGTTGAACTCCGCGACCTCGGCCCGCCGCCGCGCCCACTCGGCGCGCTCGAGCAGCTCCGCGTGGATCCGCGGCAGCCGGCACTGCGGCACCTCCTGATAGTACGGCGTCAGGCTGCGCGCCCGCACCAGGCTGACGACGCTCGCCCCGGTGCTCGTCCGCTCGCCCTCCGGCACCGGCACCTCGACCATGTCCGACGGGGCATGTTCCTCGGGACCTGCGCTGTAGTAGTTGCGCCGCCGCAGCTCGGCCGGGTCGAGCGCCAGCCGCTCGGCCGCGCGCGACATCACCTCCTCGATCACCGCCATCCCCTGCGGCCCGCCGAACCCGCGGAACGCCGTGTTCGACGCGTTGTTGGTCCGCACCGCCCGGCCCTCGAAGCGCAGGTTCGGCACGAAGTAGCCGTTGTCGAGGTGGAACAGCGCGCGGTCGAGGATCGCCGGCGACAGGTCGACGCTCCACCCGCCGTCGGCCCAGATGAACACCTCGAGCCCGAGCAGCCGGCCCTGCGCGTCGAAGCCCGCGCGGTACCTCGACCAGAACGGGTGGCGCTTGCCGGTCATCGTCATGTCGAGGTCGCGGCTCAGCCACACCTTGACCGGCCGGCCCAGCTTCGTCGCCGCCAGCGCGGCCATCGCCGCGAACGGGCTCGCCTGCGACTCCTTGCCGCCGAACCCGCCGCCCATCCGCGGCACCTGCACGACCACCTGTCCGCGCGACCAGCCGAGCACCTCGGCGATCGCCGCCTGCACCTCGGTCGGGTGCTGCGTCGAGCTCTCGACGTGCAGCGTCTCGCCCTCGCCGGGGATCGCCAGCGCCGCCTGCGTCTCGAGATAGAAGTGGTCCTGCCCGCCGGTGCCGAGCTCGCCCGCGAGCACCAGGTCCGCCCGGGCCAGCGCCGCCTCGACGTCGCCGCGGCGCATCACGTGCGGGTCCCACAGGAACGACCCGGCGGCGATCGCCTGCTCGATCGTCAGGATCGCCGGCAGCGCCTCGACCTCGAGCTCGACCGCCCGCGCCGCCGCGCGGCACGCCGCGATCGACTCGCCGACGACCAGCGCGACCGGCTGCCCGACCGCGAACACCTCGTCCTCGGCCAGCAGCGGCTCGTCGTGGACGATCGGGCCGATCCGGTTGTGCCCCGGCACGTCGCCGGCGAACAGCACCGCGTGCACGCCCGGCAGCGCGAGCGCCCGCGCGGCGTCTCGCCGGACGATCCGCCCGCGCGCGACCGGCGAGCCGACCGGCAGGCCGAACAGCATCCCCGGCGGCTCGGGCAGGTCGTCGACGTAGCGCGCCGCCCCCGACACGTGCCCCCGCGCGCTCTCGTGCGGGGCCGGCTGGTGCAGCGGGGTCCCCTCGACCGGCAGCGACTGCTTCATGACACCACCTCCAGATGCACGGGCAAGTGCACCGTGCTCGCCGGCCGCGCCGGCGGCTCCGGCCGCGGCGCCCCGGCGGTCTCCAAATAGAAACCTCGGACCAGGTTCTCGGCGACATGTCCGCGGAACCAGGCCGACCCGCGGTGGTCGTCGAGCGGCCGGAAGTCGCGCGCCAGCGCCGGCAGCGCCGCCTCGACCGCCGCCTCGGTCCACGGCCCGCCGAGCAGCGCCGCCTCGAGCTGCCGCGCCCGCGCCGGCGTCGCCGCCATCCCGCCGAACGCCGCGCGCACGACCGTCACCTCGCCGCCCGCGCCGGTCTCGACGTACAGCCCGGCCGCGACCGCGCTGATGTCGAGCTCGCGCCGCTTCGACACCTTGTACGCGGCCGTCCGCGCGTGCGCAGGCGGCTCGGGAACGACCACCGCCGCGAGCACCTCGCCCGGCCCGACCGCCGTCTTGCGGTACGCGAGGAAGAACTGGTCGAGCGGCACCACCCGCTCCCCGTCCGCCGACGCGATCACGGCGCTCGCCCCGAGGGCCAGCAGCGCCGGCGCGAGGTCGCCGATCGGCGACGCGTTACAGAGGTTCCCGCCGACCGTCGCCCGGTGCTTGATCTGGCGCGACGCGAACCACCGCAGCATCCGCAGGACCGGCGTCAGCGCCCGCAGCTCGCCGAGGCACGCCGCCTCGAGGTCGGTCAGCGTCGTCGTCGCGCCGATCCGCCACCCGCCCGCGACGCGCGAGATCCCGCGCAGCTCGGGCACCCCCTCGAGCGCGATCAGCTCCGGCAGGTCCTCGTAGCGCTTGGTCACCGTCAGCGCGAGGTCGGTCCCCCCGCACACCAGCCGCGCCCGCGGCCGCTCCGCGAGCGCCCGCCACAGCCCCGCGAGGCTCGTCGGCGCGACGTAGAAGCGCCCCTCGCCCACCCGCGAGAACTCGAGCGACCCCGACCGCCCGTCCTCGAGCGCCCGTTTGAAATGTCCGTCGGGACATGTCCCCGCGACCTCGCGCGCCGCGTCGCGGATCGGCCGGTAGCCGGTGCAGCGGCACAGGTTGCCGCACATCTGATCGTCGAGCTGCCACGGCTCGCGCAGGTCGCGGCGGTAGCACGCCTCGAACATCGCCATCACCACGCCCGGGGTGCAGTAGCCGCACTGCGAGCCGAGGTGACGGACGAGCGCCTCCTGGGCCGGGTGCCAGCCCTCCGCGCGGCGCAGCGCCTCGACGGTGTACACGCGGCGGCCCTGGACCATCGGCAGGAACATCAGGCACGCGTTGACGGCGCGGTACTGCGGCCCGCCGGGCGCGGCGTCGTCGAGGATCACGACCGTGCACGCGCCGCAGTCACCCTCGGCGCAGCCCTCCTTGGTCCCGGTCAGCCGCAGGCGCTGGCGCAGGTAGTTGAGCAGCGTCGTCGTCGGCGGCGCCTCGGCCTCCTCGATCGGCCGGTCATTGAGGTGGAAGCGGACGGTCTGCGACATCGGCACCCGGGCGCCGATCGTAACATGGGCGTCACTGCGCGTCGAACAGGCCGGTGTCGACGTGGACGATCCGGAAGGGCAGCTCGGGCGGCTGCAGGCCGTACATCACCCGGAAGACCTCACTGTCGATCGCGTAGAGCCGGCCGTCGGCGACGGTCAGGCTCGACAGCCCGGTCGGCACCGCGGTGGTCGTCCGCACGACCGCGTGGGCGTGGTCGTCCCCGGCGAAGCTCAGCTGTTGCACGCCGCCGTCGAACGCGACGTAGAGCTCGTCGCCGAGGAACTCGATCCCGTCGGGCCCGGGGAACCGCGGGTCGCCGGGCATGGCGAACGGGTCGCCCGAGAAGGTGACGACGCCGACGTCGCGCGGGTCGTCCAGCGCCACGCGGAACAGCTCCGCCGGGATCGACCTGACGACCAGCAGGCTGTCGCCGTCGGGCGAGACATCGATCCCGTTGAGCCCGATCGTGCCGGGCGCCGCCGGGGCGAACCGCGGATCGCTGGCGAACACCGTCAGCCCCGCGCCGTCGGGCCCGACGCGCCAGATGTTCGGCTGCGCCGAGTCGCTCGCGTACACGTTGCCGTCCGCGTCGGTCGTCAGGTCGTTGCAGAACGACCCCTCGCCGAGGTCGACGCTGCGGACGAGCCCGCCCTCGCGGAGGTCGAAGCCGACGATCTTCGAGCGCGGGGCCGGCCCCGTCTTGATGTCGACCGCACAGACCCACAGGAGCCGGCGCGCGCCGTCGACGTGCGCCCCCGAGAACGACAGGTTCGGCTCGTCGGAGCGGTGGAACACCATCTCCTGGCCGAGCGCCGTGATCCGGGTGATCTGCCCGCCGTGGATCGCGGTGGCGAAGAAGCTCTCGGACGCGGCGTCGAACGCGACGCCCTCGGGCAGCGAGCTCTGGCTCGACAGCACGTACTGCTCCTGCAGCGGCGCGTCGCACGAGGCGAGCGACGCGAGCGCGGCGGCGATCGGCAGGGACTTGTTCATGGCGACCTTTGCTCGTCGGTATGGATCCAACCAGGCGTCCGTGATCCGAACGAGATCACTCCGCCAGCGCCGGGCATTACGCGCGAAATCGGCGTTCTCGCGCCCGTAGGAGCCCATCCAGGGGTTTTCGCAGCCCTCCCGTTTTACCGGACCGGGGCGACGTGGATCAAGTTCGTTCGCCCGTCTCCAGGTCCGGCCACGCGCCCCGCGGAGCCGCGGCCGCGACGCCGGGCGCGGCCGTGTCCGCGCCGCGCGGCCGCTGTCTCTTGGGACAGCGACGCGCGCTGGCGAAAATCGCCGCCCTGCTGCACCATCACCGCATGCTCGCGCTCGGCTGCACCCTCGCGCTCCTCGCGGCCGCGCCCGCCCCGACCCCCGAGCCCCCGCCGCTCCCGCGCCTGACGCTCGCCGCCGGCCCGCTGTTCGGCCCCCACGCCCACGGCGAGGCCGCCTGCCAGTCGCGCGGCAGCGTGAGCGCCTGCGAGCACACCGGCAACTTCTTCGGCGTCGGCGCCAACCTCGAGCTCCGCGCCCGCTTCGCCGGCCCGTTCTACTTCCACGGCCGCGGGGCCGTCGTCGGCAACGTGCGCCCGCGCCCCTACGGCGTCCACTCCGGCCTCGCCGCCTTCGGCCTCGGCGTCGGCGCCTACTCGCCGCTCGCGTTCATCCGCGTCGAGTACATGCTCGTCCCCACCCTCGGCCCCTCGACCTACCGCCCGCCGTTCTTCGACAAAGAGGCCGGCCGCGACGTCTGGGGCCGCTCCGCCGGGATGCTCAGCGCCGGCGTGCGCAAGTACGTCACCCGCCGCCTCGCCGCCGAGCTGTGGGCCGGCCTCGTCGTCGGCCCCCGCTCCCGCCGCACCAGCCTGTCCGAAGATGCAGCCGAGGACCGCATCCTCGTCAGCTTCATGGCGAGCGTCGGCGTCGCCTTCGACCTGATCGCCACCCGCAGCAAGCCCGCACCGACGCCCGTCGCCGCGCCCGCACCCGTCGCGCCCGCACCCGCCTCCGAGCCCGCGCCCACGCCACCCGTCGCCGCACCGACGCCCGAACCTGCACCCGCGCCCGGGCCGACGCCGACCCCAGTCACGCCGACCGCGCCCGCCCCCGCCGCGACGCCCGTCGCGCCGCCCTCCGAGCCCGCGCCGGCCCCCGCGCCGCCGCCCTGACTCACCGGCGCTGCATCAGCCGACGGAACGCCTCCGGCGTGTCCGCGCGCAGCCCCGGGTTGGTCGCGAACTCGTAGCCGAGCGTGCTCGTCGGCGTCTTTCCATAATTGTGCCCGGGGAACACGCGCGTCTCCTCGGGCAGCCCGCCGAGCTTCCGCTGCAGCGTGTCGACCATCGCGGCGACATCGCTCGCGCGCCCGCACGAGCCGACGAACAGCACGTCGCCGGTGATCACCGCCGGCGGCGACGCGACGAACCAGCACACGCACCCGGGCGTGTGCCCCGGGGCGAAGATCGCCCGCACGCCGCCCCGCCCGAGCGGCACCACCTCGCCGTCGGCGACCGCCTCGACGCGCGGCGCTTGCCGGCGCGCCGCCTCGACCTCGAGCGGGTGACAGCGGACGATCGCCCCCGTGGCGGCCGCCGCCTCGTCGAGCCCCGCGACGTGATCGTCGTGCGTGTGCGTGAGGAAGATCGTCGTCACGCGCCACCCGCGGTCCCGCGCGACGCGCAGCAGCCGGTCGACCTCGAACGCCGGATCGACGAGCGCCGCCTCGCCCGTCTCCGGGCAGCCGATCACCTCGCAGAAGTTGTGCAAGAGCCCGACCTCGAGCTGGACGATCTCGAGCGCGGCTCCCGCCTGTGCAACATCGCCCGTCACGGGCCTACCACCCAAGCACAAACTCGCCGCCGCGCACAAGACCTTGCGGCGCGGTTCCAAACCGCCGATAACCCCCGCCGCTTTCGAGCTCATGGATCTCAGCGGCCTCAACCCCGATCAGCGCGCCGCCGTCGTCACCACGGAGGGCCCGCTCCTCGTGCTCGCCGGCGCCGGCTCCGGCAAGACCCGCGTGATCACCCACCGCGTCGTCTACCTGCTCGAGCGCGGCGTCGACCCCGGCAACATCGTCGCGCTCAGCTTCACCAACAAGGCCGCCGACGAGATGCGCGAGCGGCTGCACAAGATGGTCGGCAAGACCGCCGACCAGCTGGTGCTCGGCACCTTCCACAGCGTCGGCGCGGCGATGATGCGCGACCAGCCCGACCACTTCGGCGTGCCCAAGCGGTTCGGCATCCTCGACCAGGGCGACGTCTACGGGATCGTCCGCGGCGCCCTGCGCGAGGCCGGCCTCGTCGGCCCCGGCGTCGACCGCCGCTTCGACCTCGGCGCGATCGTCCAGCGGATCTCGCTGTGGAAGAACGACTTCGTCGCGCCCGAGCAGGCCAAGGCGCGCAGCCACGAGACCGAGTACGACGAGGTCGCCGCCGAGGTCTACGGCCCCTACGAGGAGCGCCTGCAGGCGCTCGGCGGCGTCGACTTCGACGACCTGATCTGCCGGGTCGCCCGCGCCCTCGCGGCCAGCGCCGACGCCCGCGCCCACTGGCAGGCCAAGTTCCACTACCTGATGGTCGACGAGTACCAGGACACCAACCGCGCCCAGCTCGAGGTCGTCCGCCACCTCGCCGGCGCGCGCGAGAACCTGTGCGTCGTCGGCGACGACGACCAGGCGATCTACGGCTGGCGCGGCGCCAAGGTCGCCAACATCCTCGGCTTCGACATGTACTTCCCGCGGGCCAGGATCATCAAGCTCGAGCAGAACTACCGCTCGTACGCCCCGATCTGCCGCTGCGCCAACGCGGTGATCGCCCGCAACACCTCGCGCCACGAGAAGCAGCTCGTCCCCCAGCGCCGCGGCGGCGACAAGGTCAACCTCGTCGTCGCCCCCGACGGCGACCAGGAGGCCCGCTGGGTCTGCCGCACGATCTACCGCGAGACCAAGGAGAAGGGCATGAGGCCCGAGGACATCGCCGTCCTCTACCGCTCGGCCCGCCAGTGCGACGCGATCGAGGCGCTCCTGCAGGAGCACGGGATCTCCTACCGCGTCCTCGGCGGCCAGGCCTTCTACGACAAGAAGCAGGTCAAGGACGCGCTCGCCTACCTCAAGGTGATGATCGCCCCGCAGGACGACCTCGCGACCCGCCGCGCGCTCGACGTCCCGTCCCGCGGGATCGGCCTCAAGACGATCGAGCACCTGACCGAGTTCGCCCGCCCGCGCGGGATCTCGCTCGCCGAGGCGACCCACCGCTGCGACGAGATCCCCGACCTCCCCTCGCGCGCGCTCGCCGGCCTGCGTTCGTTCTCGACCGCGATCAAGCGCGCCCAGGCCCACTTCTACTCGAGCGGCTCCGCCGTCGCCCCGCTGCGCGGCCTGCTCGAGGGCGTCGGCATGCGCGAGCACGTGATCAAGGAGGCCGGCTCCGAGGCCGCCGCGACCGCCCGCTGGGACGGCGTGCTGTGGCTGTTCGACGCCCTGACCCGCTTCGAGCAGCGCGCCCGCGCCAGGGGCCCGCAGGTCCGCTACGCCGACTTCTTCGCCGTCATGAACTCCAACAACAACAAGGACGACGGCGACGCCGACGAGGCCGCGAAGGGCAAGGTCACCCTCTCCACCCTCCACAGCGCCAAGGGCCTCGAGTGGCCGCTCGTGTTCCTGATCGGCTGCGAGGAGGGCACCATGCCGCACAAGCGCGTCAGCGCCCCGCGGATCAGCGACGCGATCGCCGGCGACGTCGAGGAGGAGCGCCGCCTCTTCTACGTCGGCATCACCCGCGCCCGCGACCGCCTCTTCATCACCCGCGCCGCGACCCGCCTCCAGCGCGGCGCCGAGGTCCCGCAGAAGCCGAGCCGCTTCCTCGACGACCTCCCCGAGGCCGAGGTCCACGTCCACGACATCGCCCGCGACGAGCGCCTCAGCGCCGACAGCATCGCCTCGCTCGCCGACGCCTTCCTCGCCCAGCTGGCCGCCGGGACATGACCCGAGAGACCTACTCGAAGACCGCCAGCGGCACGCGGTAGATCTTGAACGGCAGGTCGGGCGCCTGGCGCAGGTGCATCATGCGCACGACCTCGCTCTTGATCACGTACAGCTCGCCGCCGGCGACCGTCGCGGTCGACAGCCCCGGCTCGCGGACGGCGCGGTTCTTGACCACCCCGGCGGCGTAGTCCTCGGCGGTGAAGGTCACCTGCTGCACGCCGCCGTTGTTGATCACGTACAGCGCGTCGCCGACGAACACGATCCCGTCGGCGCCGGCGAACTGGAAGTCGCCCGGGACGGCGAAGGGGTCGCCGGACAGGGAGATCTCGCGGACCTCGCCGCCCGCGCGCGGCACGATGAACAGCTTGGACGGCGTCGAGAACCCGCCGATCACGAACCGGTCATCGGGCGTCACCACGATCCCGTTGAGCCCCATCGCCCCCTGCGGCGCCGCCATCTGCGGGTCGCGGACGAACTCGCCGACGCTCCCAGCCTGCAGGTCGACGCGGTAGATCACCGGCTGAAACGAGTCCGTGACGTACGCGACGCCCGCCGCGTCGAGCGCGACGTCGTTGCAGATCCCCGCGCGCGACAGCTCGAAGCTGCCGAGCTGCGCGCCGGTGTCGACGTCGAACACGAGCAGGCCGCCCCACATCCGCTGGATCTCGGAGGCGCACACCCACAGACGCCGGCGCACCTCGTCGACCTTGACCCCCGACAGCTGCTGCGGCTGGCCGGTCGGCATGTAGAACGGCCGCTCCTCGCCCGTCGCCGCGTCGACCGCGGTCACCGCCCCGCTCAGCAGCCCGGTGGCGAAGAAGCGCCCGGTCTTCGAGTCGAACGCCACGCCCTCCGGCACCGACATCGGAGACTGCAAGATGTACTCGTCGCGAAATTGCGTCATATTCCCCGCTGCTTCCCACTATCTTCGAGGCCAGCCGCGACGACGGTCAAGCGGCATCCGCGGCCCGAAGGCCCCATTCGCCGGCCGAACAGACCGCGCCGGCCACCTCCGCCCACTTCCGCCCGCTCGCGCCCGCGCAGAGGTCCGCCGAGATCCCCGGTCCACATCCGAGATCACGCGCCAGGTGCGTTCTCGCCCGGTCCGCAGGCGCGAAGGGTCGGGTTGTCGCCGGGCGGCCGCGCGGAGACCATGGACTCGGTCGCGCGCGCCTCGCCGGGTGATCGCGCTCACGGCCTTCGCGTTACGATCGGCACCCCCGGTTTTAATCCCCTCCACCGGCCTTCGCTAGGCTTTCATCCCTCGCGCCCGACTTGCCAGCCTCCATGCGAGACAAGGATCCCAATAGCCGCGAGGACGGCGGCTCCACGGACGCGACGGGCTCGCCGCGCGGGGCCCCCGACCCTCGGATCGGCATCCCCGACGACGACGACGACATCTTCAAGGGCAGCATCCTCGAGGAGCCGTCCGACGCCGGCGACAGCGTCGAACAGCCGGTCGACGACAGCAACGAGGCCGAGGACGCGTTCGCCGAGATCTCCGTCGAGGACCCACCCGGCCAGCCGCCGCTCGAGGTCGCGATCGACGTCGACGACGACCCGCCGAGCCAGAGCTTCCCCAGCATCCTGCTCGCCTCGGGCGAGGTCTCGCTCGTCGCCCCGCTGCCACGCGGCCTCGCCAAGCCGCCGCCTCCGCCCCCGCCCGCCCCCGAGGCCGACGCGCCGAAGGTCCCGACCGCGCCGACCAAGCGCACCTCGGCCGCCCAGCTGCGCCACGACCTGCGGACGCCGTTCAACCAGATCTTCGGCTACAGCGAGATGCTGCTCGAGGACGCCGACGCGAACGGCGACGAGTTCGTCGGCAGCCACATCCGCCAGCTGCTGAGCGACGGTAAGCAGCTGCTGAACGTCATCGACGAGCTGCTCGACCCGAAGGCCCAGCGCCCGAGCATGGAGCGGCTGAACCGCGACCTCCTGTTCCCGCTGAGCCACCTGCGGACCCACGTCGAGCGGCTGGTCCAGGTGTTCAGGCAGGGCGACCGCGAGGAGGTCGCCGGCGACATCGAGAAGATCCTCGACGCCGTCCACCGGCTCGACCAGATCGTCTCCGACGGCGCGATCAACCGGATCCTCCAGGTCAACCGCCCGGCGCCCGAGCCGAGCCAGACCCAGATCCAGCCGGTCCCGCCCAAGCCGACCGTCCCGCGGTCCAACGACACCGGCAAGATCCTCGTCGTCGACGACAACGAGTCCAACCGCAGCATGCTCGCCCGCCGCCTCGAGCGCGAGGGCCACAACGTCCTGCTCGCCGACAACGGCCGCCGCGCGCTCGAGATGCTGCGCAGCCAGGACTTCGACCTCGTCCTCCTCGACGTCATGATGCCCGAGATGGACGGCTACCAGGTCCTCGAGCAGCTCCACGCCGACGACAAGCTGCGCGGCCTCCCGGTGATCATGATCTCCGCCCTCGACGAGCTCGACACCGTCGTCAAGTCGATCGAGCTCGGCGCCGAGGACTACCTCCCCAAGCCGTTCAACCCGGTCATCCTGCGCGCCCGCATCGGCGCCTGCCTCGAGAAGAAGCGCCTGCGCGACCGCGAGCGCGCCTACATGAAGAAGCTGCGCAGCGAGCAGGAGCGCAGCGAGCAGCTCCTCCTCAACATCTTGCCGCGGCCGATCGCCGAGCGCCTCAAGGAGGGCCAGCGGACGATCGCCGACGTGTTCCCCGACGTCACCGTGCTGTTCGCCGACCTCGTCGGCTTCACGCGGATGAGCGAGCAGCTCCCGCCGGCCGAGCTCGTGGCGATGCTCAACCGCATCTTCTCGATGTTCGACCAGCTCGCCGAGAAGCACGGCCTCGAGAAGATCAAGACGATCGGCGACGAGTACATGGCCGCGAGCGGCCTGCCGATGCCGCGCCCCGACCACGCCGAGGCGATGGCCGAGATGGCGCTCGACATGCTCGCGGTGATCGAGCGCTTCAACGCCAAGCGCAACCGCGGCGTCCGGATCCGCATCGGCATGAACTGCGGCCCGGTGACCGCCGGCATCATCGGCACCAAGAAGTTCGCCTACGACCTGTGGGGCGACACCGTCAACATCGCCAGCCGCATGGAGTCGCACGGCATCGCCAACGCGATCCAGGTCACCGAGGCGACCTACAAGCGCCTGCGCCACAAGTACGCGTTCCAGCGCCGCGGCATCATCCACGTCAAGGGCAAGGGCGCCCTGTGCACCTACTTCCTGGTCGGCCGCCGCCCCGCGAAGCCGGCCGCCCCGGCCGCCCCCGAGCTCCGGGAGGCCCGCCCGCCGAGCTCGCGCGTCCCGGTCGACCTCAGCAAGCCGATCACGGTCGAGACCCCGGTGATCCGCGCCCCGATCCTCGACGACGACTGAGCCGCCGCGCGACCCCGCGCCCCCGCCCGGGCGGCGCTGCAATACACCGCCCCCGCTGGCGCGTATCGACCCGCAGAACGCCGTCCACCTCACGGCGTCCCGGACCCACGCCGTGCTGGCCGTGGCCTCCTCGGGGCGCCCCGATGCAGGCACAATTGCCGCCGCCGATCCCATGCCGAACCGCAGCCGTCTCCAGCCTCGCGCGCTCCACCTCTCGCCGGTCGTGCTCGCCTTGCTCGCCTGTCAGCCCAACCCCGCGAAGCCGACGACCACCGGCGCGAGCGGCGACGAGGCCTCGGTCGGCGACGCGATCGTCCGCGTGATCCCCGACGCGCAGGCGGGCGCGGCGCTGGTGTTCCCGCCGCCGCCGACCGACCGCAAGCCGCGGCCCGAGCTCGAGATCGCCGGCGTGGCCGACGGCGGCACCGACAAGCCGCTGCAGGTCCGCTGGCCCGACCCCGGCGAGGACGGCACCTTCGAGGTCGAGGGCCAGACGGTCCGGCTCGGCTTCAACCGCGCGGTCAAGCTGCCCGGCAAGATCGTCAAGAGCAAGCCGGTCGCCGCCGCCGCCGGCACCGTCACGATCGAGCCCGCGGTCGCCGGCAAGGCCGTGTGGATCAGCGACTTCAGCCTCCTGTTCCAGGCCGACAAGCCGTTCGACCCCGACCAGACCTACACGATCACCGTCGCCAACGTCGCCCCGGAGGGCGGCGACCCGATGGCCCCGTGGCAGGCGAAGTTCACCGCCGAGCCGCGGATCGACATCGCCGGCAAGACGATCACCTACGTCCCGACCCCCGGCAAGCCCGGCGTCGTCAACGTCATGCCCCCGTGGGGCGGCCGCGTCGGCGCCGACGCCGTCTTCCACGTCGTGTTCGACCAGCCGGTCAACCCCAAGCGGGCCGCCGAGATGATCGCGCTCCGCTACAAGAGCGGCGAGGACATCCCGGTCACCCTGACCAACCTCTCGGGCAGCCGCCTCGACGGCTACACCGTCAACCCGCGCCAGGTCGTCGTCGTCAAGCCGACCGCCCCGCTGCGCGAGGGCGAGGAGCTGACGCTGCGCGCCGAGGGCACCAACGAGCGGGCCGAGGAGTTCGAGCGCGAGTTCGACGTCGCCGGCCCGCTCGAGCTGACCAAGGTCAGCTGCGGCTACGCCTGGGACCGCAGCGTGTGCGACTGGCAGAGCCCGCGCCTGCGCACCGACGGCCGCGAGGTCGCGCTCGAGTTCACCAACCGCCTCGCCGTCACGGGCGCCGCGATCAAGCCGCAGGTGACCGTCACCCCGCCGGTCGAGAACCTGAGTGTGTGGGTCAACGACACCTGGGAGAGCCAGGGCCGCGTCGTCGTGTCCGGCAACTTCCTGCCGTCGAAGACCTACCGCGTCGCGCTGCCTGCCCTCAAGGACATCTACGGCAACACCGTCCCGCCGACCGCGATCACCGTCGACACCGCCCCGCTGGCCGCCAGCGCGTCGATGCCCGAGGGCACGATGATCCTCGACGGCGCCGCCAGCCGCGCCTTCGTCGTCACCACCCGCAACGTCAAGCGCGCCGAGCTCACCGCCTGGCTCGTCGACGACACCGCCGAGGCGCTCGCGCGCGCGCGCGAGCAGCTGAGCAGCCGCACGATCCCCGCCGGCGCCCCGGCGGCGCTGATCCCCGTGTTCCCGGAGACCCGGCCCGACGAGCTCGTCCAGACCAGGGTCGACCTCCTGTCGCAGCTGACCGCCGGCAAGAGCTACATCCTCTCGATCAAGCTGCTCGAGCCGACCGACGGCGCCAAGCCGGTCGAGTACCCGGCGTGGATGAGCGCCTCGCGCGAGCCGCTCGCGCTCGTCACCCCCGGCGACGACCAGGCGCTCGCGGTCCACACCCACGTCCTGCCCGAGGTCACGCTCGCCCACGTCGCCCGCCTGGCGACCGGCGAACCTGTCTCCGGGGTCAGCTTCTTCCTCAACGGCGTCAAGGTCGACGGCAGGGCGACCGACGCCAACGGCTTCGCCGTGCTGCCGATCGGCCTGGACCGCGCCGCGAGCACCGCCCTGCGCGCCGAGGGCGGCGGGGCCGCGGTCACCGTCCAGCTCAAGAACCCGTCGCGCGAGAACCGGCTGTTCCCGCAGTACTCGGCCGAGTCGGCGCCGACGCTCGGCGACCTGCGGGCGATGGTGATCACCGACCGCGGGATCTACCGCCCCGGCGCGACGGTCCACATCAAGGCGAGCGTGCGCAAGCGGCTCGGCGACGAGATCGCGCCGCTCGCCGGCAAGCCCGTCGTCGTCAAGGTGATCGGCCCGACCGAGGAGGAGCTCGCCCGCTTCCCGCTCGTCACCGACGACATGGGCAGCGTCAGCGCCGACTACACCGCCCCCGCCGAATCGCGCCTCGGCCGCCACATCATCACCGTCACCGAGGCCGGCGACGACGACCACCTCGACGAGACCGTCGTCCAGATCGCCGAGTTCGAGCCGCCGCGCTTCACCGTCGACGTCACCGCCAGCGAGGCCAGGAGCGTCCTCTCGGCGACCGTCCTCGGCAAGTACCTGTTCGGCGCCGCGATGGACAAGGCCGACGTCGAGTGGACCCTGACCCGCGAGCCCGCCAAGCTCCCGCCCGGACCGCTCGGGGACGCCGGCCTCGTGTTCACCGAGCCGCAGCGCGACTGGTGGTGGGAGGAGGACGACGACGAGGACGACAAGTGGTCGCGCGCCGGCAGCGGCCAGCTCGGCCCCGACGGCACGCTGAAGATCACCCAGAAGCTCGACATGTCGGGCACCACCGGCCCGCAGTCGTTCACGCTCGAGGCCGACGTCGCCGACACCTCGTACCGCCACATCGCCGGCCGCGCGAGCGTCGTCGTCCACCCGGCCAGTCGCTACGCCGGCGTCCGGATCGAGAAGCCGTGGAGCGACGTCGGCGCGACCGTCCCGGTCCAGCTCGGCGTCGCCGACCGCGAGGGCAGGCCGGTCACCGGCGTCACCGTCACCGCGCGGATGCTCGCGGTCGACTGGACCTACATCAAGAAGCCGATCCGCGGCGGCTACGACTACCAGTGGCAGCGCACGACCAAGGAGGTCGGCTCGTGCACCGCCGTCAGCGGCACGAGCCCTGTCAGCTGCGACCTGACGCCGCCGAAGTCCGGCTCGTACGAGGTCCACGCCGAGGTCGACGGCAAGCGCGGCGGCCAGGCCAGCCTGTGGGCCTGGGGCACCGACGGCGACAAGCCGGTCGTCCCGAGCAAGGGCCGCACCCTCGAGATCACCCCCGACAAGGCCCGCTACGCCCCCGGCGAGACCGCCCGTCTCCTCGTCCGCAACCCGTTCCCCGCCGCGACCGCGATCTTCACCGTCGAGCAGGGCGGCCTGCTCAAGCACGAGGTCGTCCGCCTCGACGAGGCCGCCAAGCTGTTCGAGGTCCCGCTGCAGTCGACCCACGCGCCGTACGTCCACGCGACCGTCACGCTGCTGCCGATCGGCGCCGGCGACGAGCGCATCGACTGGAAGATCGGCGCCGTCCGCCTCCCCGTCACCTTCGACGACGTCCGCCTCAAGGCGACCGTCACCTCCGACAAGCCCGCCTACGAGCCGCGCGAGCAGGTCCGCATCACCGTCGCCGTCGACGACAAGGGCAAGCCCGTCCAGGGCGCCGAGGTCGCGCTCGCCGTCGTCGACGAGGGCGTCCTGCGCATGACCAACTTCCACGCCGAGGACCCGACCGGCGCGCTGCGCCCCGGCCAGCCCCTCAACTTCGAGGTCTCCGACTCGCGCGACCTGCTCGCCGCCCTGCTGCGCCACAGCCAGACCGCCGGCGACGGCGACGGCAGCGCGTCCGTCACCAACACCCGCAAGAACTTCGTCCAGACCGCCTTCTGGAAGCCCGACCTGCGCACCGACGCCCAGGGCAAGGCGACCGTCTCCTTCGCCCTGCCCGACAACCTGACCCGCTTCCGCATGATGGCCGTCGTCATCGACAGGAAGGGCAAGGGCGCCGCCGTCGAGAACGACTTCACCGTCCGCCGCCCGGTGATGATGATCCCCGTCGTCCCGCGCTTCGCCGCCACCGGCGACAGCTTCGAGGCCGCGGCGATGGTCCACAACAACACCGACGCGCCGTTCGCCGCGACCGTGGCGATGAACGACGCGACCCGGGTCCTGACGATCCCGCCGCAGGGCCACCAGCGCGTCGGCTTCCCGCTGACCGCGACCGTCCCCGGCCCGCTCAAGCTCAACTTCGCGATCAAGGACAGCGCCGACGCCGTCCGCGACGCCGTCGAGTCGACGATCCCCGTCGACGTCCCCGGCATGGCCGAGCGCCCGCACCTCGACGGCGCCTTCGTCGGCGCGCAGGACATCTCGCTCGAGGTCCCCGCGAGCGTGCTCGTCGGCGCCGGCGACAAGGACCACGTCAGCGTCCTCGTCGGCCAGCACCTGTGGCCCGAGCTCGGCGCGCGCCTGCAGTTCCTGCTCGACTACCCCCACGGCTGCGTCGAGCAGACGACCTCGAGCACGCTGCCGCTCCTGGCCGCGCGCGACATCTTCCCGCGGATCGGCATCACGTCGATGCCGCGCGAGGAGCTCGACAAGCGGATCCAGGTCGGCCTGAAGCGCCTCGCCAGCATGCGCACCTCGTCGGGCGGCCTCGGCTACTGGCCCGGCGACTCGACCCCCAACGTCTATGGCACCGCCTACGCCGTCCGCGCCCTCGTCGCCGCCAAGCAGGCCGGCATCGCCCTGCCCGACGGCCTGCTCGAGGGCGTCACCGAGTACCTCGAGGACCAGCTCCTCGGCGACGGCGTCGAGGCCGAGGTCCAGGCCGCGATCGCCCACACCCTCGCCGAGCTCGGCAAGCTGCCGGCGAGCGCCGCCGACCCGCTGTTCGACCGCAAGCAGCACATGGGCGTGTTCGGCCTCGCCAGCCTGGCGATCGCCCTCAAGAGCCTCCCCGGTCAGGACGACCGCGTCACCCAGCTCCTCGACGAGATCGAGGCCGGCTTCGACGCCGACGGCAAGCTGGCCAAGTCGCCAGGCCACCGCGACTTCTACTACTACGGCTCCCCGACGCGGACCAAGGCGCAGGCCGTGATCGCGCTCGGCCGCCTGCGCCAGGGCTCGACGCTCAAGGCCAAGCTGACCCAGCAGCTCTCGACCTCGACCGACAGCTACACCACCCAGGCGACCGCCTTCGCGCTGATGGCGATCGCCGAGCAGCTCAAGAACCAGCCGGACAGCGGCGCCGACGTCGTCGTCACCCTCGGCGGCGCCCCGCTGTCGCAGGCCGCCGAGCTCGGCGCCGGCTCGAAGGAGTACCGGATCCCGGTCGCAGACCTGCGCGGCAAGCAGGCCACGCTGACGCTGCGGTCCGACAGCAAGGCAGCGATCGCCTTCATGGTCCAGGGCGCATGGAAGCGCGCGCTCGACGACGCGAAGGGCCTCGTCGCCACCAGCGCCAAGGCCGGCCCCGACGTCTACCGCGTGATCACCGACGCGCGCGGCGAGGCCGTCGACCTGTCCGCCGTCAAGGCCGGCCAGGTCCTGCGCGTCGCCCTGCTCGCCGACCTCCCGATCGGCGACCTCGACTCCGGCCAGATGAACTACCTCGCGGTCACCGACCGCCTCGCCGCCGGCTTCGAGCCGATCCAGCCCGACCTGTGGACCGTCGCGCGCGCGCCCGAGCTGAGCGACAAGCACCCATTCTACCAGGCCCTCCGCTGGGGCGGCAGCGACGCCAGCTACGTCGAGCTCCGCGACGACCGCGTCCACGTCTACTTCGACCGCGTCTGGGGCGAGCGCGTCGTCGCCACCTACCTCGTCCGCGCCTCGACCCCCGGCAGCTTCGTCCTCCCGCCCGCCGCCGCCGAGTTCATGTACGTCGGCGGCAGCCACGGCTACAGCACCGCCGGCAAGGTCGAGGTCAAGCCGTAACCCGCCCGCGCGGGGGCCCGGCGAAATGCCGGACCCCCGCCGCCGCGTTCTCCCCCGCGATGACCCGCCGCCTCCGCCGCTGGCTGATCGGCCTGTCCCTCGGGACAGCCACTCTCACTGCCCTCACCTGCGGCACCTGGTCGATCGTCCGCGCCCGCGTCGGCGAGCCCTCGGCCGCGCTCGCCGACAACTGGCACGAGGCCCACCGCGTGCTCGACCGCGAGGGCCGCCTGCTGCGCGAGATCACCAGCGACCTCGGCCTGCGCGGCCAGCCGCGCGCCCTCGGCGATCTCGGCCCGCGGATCGTCACCGCCACCCTCGCCAGCGAGGACCGCAGCTTCTTCACCCACGACGGCGTCGACGAGAAGGCGATCGCCCGCGCCCTCGGCCAGAGCGTCCGCCACGGCCGCCTCGTCAGCGGCGCCAGCACGATCACCCAGCAGCTCGTCAAGCTGCTCGACAGCCGCGGCCAGCCCGGCGCCCGCGACCTCGCCGACAAGCTGCGCGAGGTCGCCCGCGCGCAGAACCTCGAGCAGGTGCTCACCAAGGACGAGATCCTGCTCGCCTACCTCAACCGCCTGCCCTACGGCCACGGCCTGACCGGCCCCGAGGCGGCCGCCCGCGCCTACTTCGGCGTGCCTGCCCGCGACCTCAGCTGGGCCCAGGCGGCCTTCCTCGCCGTCCTCCCGCGCGCCCCCTCGTACCTCGACCCGTACACCCACCAGGACCGCGTGCTCGTCCGCCAGCGCGCCCTGCTCGGCGCCCTGCACGAGCTCGGCCGGCTCAGCGCGCTCGAGCGCGACCGCGCCGTCGCCGAGCCGATCGTCATCCGCCCGCTGACCCGCCCGTTCTTCGCACCCCATCTCGTCGACGCGCTCACGCTCGAACGCCGCCTGTCCCCCGGGACATCCACGACGACCACCCTCGACCTCGATCTCCAGCGCGACGTCGAGGGCCTCGTCCGCGTCCACCTCGCCGCGATCGCGGACCGCGGGGCCAGCGACGCCGCCGCGATCGTCGTCGACAACCGCACCGGCGAGGTCCTCGCATACGTCGGCAGCGCCGACTTCCACGACGACGAGATCGCCGGCCAGGTCGACATGGCCCGCGCCCGCCGCCAGCCCGGCTCCACACTAAAACCGTTCGTCTACGCGCTCGCGTTCGCCGGCGGCCACACCGGCCCCGAGCTCGCCGCCGACGTCCCGACCACCTTCCAGGAGCCCGGCGGCGGCAGCTACACCCCGGAGAACTTCGACCGCGGCTTCGAGGGCCCGATCCCGCTGCGCGAGGCGCTCGCCGGCTCGCTCAACATCCCCGCGATCCGCCTCGCCGCCGAGCTCGGCCCGCCGAAGCTCCTCGGCACCCTGCACGCCCTCGGCTTCGCCAGCCTGGACCGCGACGCCGACCACTACGGCCTCGCCCTCGCCCTCGGCAGCGGCGAGGTCGCGCTGCGCGAGCTCGCCGCCGCCTACGCGACCCTCGCCCGCGCCGGCCGCTACCTCCCCCTGCGCTTCACCGCCACCGACCCGACCGCCGCCCCGACCCAGGTCTTCGACCCCGCGACCGCCGCCCTCGTCACCGAGGCCCTCGCCGACCCGCTCGCCCGCGTCCGCGGCCTCCACGGCCGCGGCCCGTTCACCCTCCAGTACCCCGTCGCCGTCAAGACCGGCACCTCCTCCGGCTACCGCGACACCTGGACCGTCGGCTACACCCACGAGCGCACCGTCGCCGTCTGGCTCGGCAACGCCGACGGCTCCCCCACCGCCCGCCTCACCGGCGCCAGCGGAGCCGGCCCGCTGTTCGCCGACATCATGCGCCGCGCGATGGACGACGTCCCCCAGCGCGCCCCGCTGTGGGACCCCGACCTCCTGGTCGACATCGAGGTCTGCCCGCTCTCCGGCGCCCCCGTCGGCCCCGCCTGCGACGAGAAGGCCGTCCGCAAGTTCGCCAAAGGACATGTCCCCGAGGCCACCTGTACGATGCACGTCCACGTCCGCCGCGACCCGCAGGCGCCCGCCGGCCTGCGCTGCGCCCCGCCGCCCGCGACCGGCCCTGCGACCACCGCCGTGCTGTTCCCGCCCGAGTTCGACGAGTGGCTGTCCTGGAAGACAGGTGACGGCAACACGCCCGACCTCCACGGCCGCCCGTGGCTCGCGCGCGCCCGCGTCCCCGGCTGCGACGACCGGCCCGCCGCCCTGCCGACCTTGAAGATCGTCACGCCCGCCCCCGGCAGCGTGTTCGCCCTCGGCGCCCGCCGCGACGCCCAGACGATCGAGGCCCGCGCCGAGGTCACCGGCGCCCAGTCCGACCTCGGCGAGCTCGTCTTCCTCGTCGACGGCCGCGAGGTCGGCCGCAGCGCCTGGCCTTACAAGGTACGGATCGCCGCCGAGCCCGGCGACCACGAGCTGCTCGCCCGCCCCGCCGACCCCCGCCGGTCCGCCAAGCTCGAGCCGACCCGCTTCAGCGTCCGCTGACCTCGCGCCACGACCGGCCTCCTCCGCTCCGCCGCGCGGACGCGGGACATCGCGCCTCAGCGGAACGACAGCGCGAAGGTCGCCGTCGCGCACGCGCGCACCGGCTGCCCGCTGCGCAGCGCCGGCTCGAACGTCCACCCGAGCACCGCGTCGCGCAGCACCCTGTCGAGCTCCGCGTCGCCCGTCGACGTCGCGCTCTCCGCCGACGCGACCGACCCGACCGGTCCCACGCAGAACGCGACCCTCCCCTCCGCCTCGCCGCCTTGCATCGCCGTCCGCGTCCCCGCCAGCCGCTCCGACGCCGGGTTGGGCAGGCTGAGCCCCTCGGGCGCGACCACCTCGCCCGGCGTCGCCCCGTCCGGGTACGTCCACGCCAGCTGCCCCGGGTACTGCGCCGGCCCCTGCGGCCGCGCCGACTCCGACACCACCCCGACCCCCGCGCACGCGGCGACGAGCAGCGACACGGAGCAGACGGCGAGCGGGCGGAGCATCCGCGGACACTACCACGCCGCCCCGCCGCGCGCCCGCGTCCGCGAGGCTCCGCGCGCGCCGTCGCTCACGTCTGCGGCAGCGTCACCCCGCGCTGGCCCTGGTACTTCCCGCCGCGGTCCGCGTACGACGTCTCGCACCGCTCGTCCGACTGGAAGAACAGCATCTGCGCGACGCCCTCGTTCGCGTAGATCTTGGCCGGCAGCGGCGTCGTGTTCGAGAACTCGAGCGTCACGTGGCCCTCCCACTCCGGCTCGAGCGGCGTCACGTTGACGATGATCCCGCAGCGGGCGTACGTCGACTTGCCGACGCAGATCACGAGCACGTCGCGCGGGATCCGGAAGTACTCGACCGTCCGCGCCAGCGCGAACGAGTTGGGCGGAATGATGCACACGTCGCCGGTGAAGTCGACGAAGCTGTTGCGCTGGAAGTCCTTGGGGTCGACGACCGCCGAGTTGATGTTGGTGAAGATCTTGAACTCGGGCGCGCAGCGGACATCGTAGCCGTAGCTCGACGTCCCGAACGACACCACCCGCTGCCCGGCGACCTCGCGGACCTGCCCGGCCTCGAACGGCTCGATCATCTTGCGCTCGCGGGCCATCTCGCGGATCCAGCGGTCGGACTTGATCGTCATGGCGCGCTCTCCTAGCACAGCTTTCGGGAGCCCCGAGCGACGAAATCGAGGCCCGCGGCCCGGCCCCGCGCGGCGGCCTCCTCCCGCGGACGAGCCGTCCGAGCCGCCGTCCCCGCCGCCCTCCCGGTGCTATCCTTCGCCGCCATGGCTCGCCCGAAGACCCGCGCCTCGACCGACCACCTGCGCGACGCCATCCGCGACGCCGGGCTGCGCTGCACGGGCCCACGGGTCGCCGTCCTCGAGCACCTGCACGCCGCCGCCGCGCCGTCGAGCCACGGCGAGCTCGTCGAGGCCCTCGCCGACCACGGCTTCGACGCCGCCACGATCTACCGCAACTTGATCGACCTCACCCGCGCCGGCCTCCTGAACCGGATCAACCTCGGCGACAACGTCTGGCGCTTCGAGCTGCGCGCCCAGAAGGCCCCGCACCCCGAGCACCCGCACTTCGTCTGCACCCGCTGCGGCGAGGTCACCTGCCTGTCGCACGTCCGCGTCAAGCTGACCCCCGCGCCCGGCACCACCCGCTCGATCGTCGGCAACATCTCCGAGATCCTGATCAAGGGTCAGTGCACACAGTGCGCCTGAAGCTCCCACCGGCGCGCGCCGCCGTGCTGCGGCCCGTATTCTGCGGCGCTTGATCCGCCGTGGAGCAAGGCCCTCGTTTAACCTGCTCTCCGTCGAACCTCGCACGACGCGAGCGCGCGCCCGGGCTCACGCGGACGCGCTCGCGCGCCGGAGACACTTGCGCATGCACGCCACCAGGATCTCGCTGACCGACTTCATCGACTTCATCAACCGGCCCAGCATGTCGGAGAAGCTGACCAAGGTCCGGGAGATCAAGCACCGCGGACCCTACACCAGCGCCAACGACTACTACCGCCCGGTCCGCGAGGCCCTGATCCGCACCCACGCGACCGGCCGCGACAAGTGGGCGATCCGCCAGACGATCGCCCGCCTCGCCACCGCCGGCGACGAGTTCCGCGACCGCCTCGAGCGCTACGAGATGCTCGCCGACGCCTACATCGGCTGGTGGGGCGCCAAGCGGCTCGACTGGTTCGAGCCCGGCTGGCAGGTCGGCAGCCTGCAGGGGATCCCGATCAGCATCAACCCCGAGCTCGGCCTCGACATCGAGGGCACGCCGACGATCGTCAAGCTGTACTTCAAGGAGGACCCGCTGCCGCACCGCCCCGCCGAGGTCGCCGCGCGCATGATGGTCCGCGTGCTCGCCGGCCAGGCCCCGCGCGGCGCGACGATGGCGGTCCTCGACGTCCGCCGCCGCCGCCTCCACCGCCCCTCGGACATCCCCGAGCTCGACATGATCCTCGACGGCGAGGTCGCAGCCTTCACCGCCCTGTGGGCTCAGGCCTGAGCCATCCGCGACGAGATGCGCCGCTCACTTCGCCGGCGCGGCCGGCGGCGCCGACGAGCCAGCCGGCGCAGGCGCCTCGATCGGCGCCGTCCCGACCGGCGAGTCGAGCGCGAAGCTCGCCGCGAAGTTGGCGAAGCTCTGCTCCCACAGCGCCATCGTCGCCCCCGGCCCGACCGCCTTGAAGAAGTACGGGTCGCCCGTCCCCTCGACGATCACCGCCATCATCCGGTAGTTCGCGTCGTTGTAGCGCTCGGTCGCCCCCGGGGTCACCTGCGCCACGTACGTCCCCGCGAGGTCGACGAGCGTCAGCTTGAGCGGCCCGCGGACCATCGCCTGCACCTTGCCGTCGGCCTCGGTCAGCGGCGTCCCGTCGGCCCGGGTGAACTGCGTCCGCCAGCGGTTGATGTTCGACGCCGCGTCACCGCCGCCGCCGGCGAACCGGAACACCACCAGCTCCGCATCGCCGCCCGGCCCGGGCAGCGTGAACTCGGCGACGCGCATCGGCGACGACGCCGGCTTCTTCGCCCACTCGGCCGGCACCGCGAACTTGATCCCCGGCAGGAACTCGTCGCGGGTCGTCCCGCTGACCGTCACCTCGCGCGCGTTGGCCGGCTCGCGCGCCTTGCCCTGCGCGGCCGCCGGCCCGCCCGGCGGCGGCGCGGTGTTCGGCGGCATCGGGTCCTTGTACGTCGACGCCTTCGTATCGGCCTTCGGGTCGCCGTCGGGCGTCTCCCGCGGGTTCCCGCGAGGGTCGCCCTGACAGGCGGAGACGAGGGCGGCGAGGGCGACGAGCGGAGCGAGGCGACGGTTCATGGCCGCGCGAAGATAGCAAGCCCCGCGCCGCCGACAACCGGGGGACCCACTAAAACGCCGTCTCGGGCACCTCGAGCAGCTCGAGCGTCCCCTGCTCGACCAGCTTGCGGGTCAGCGTCACCCCGGGGAGCACGTTGCGGGCGTAGAAGCGGATCGCCGCGAGCTTCCCCTGGTAGAAGTCGCGGTCGCGCTCGGTCGCGGTCTCCCGCTTGGCCGCCGCGACGATCCCCTGCTTGAGCAGCAGCCAGCCGATCACCACCTCCGCGGTCGCGAACAGGATCCGGTTGCCCTGGAAGCCGACGTGGTAGACCGACTCCTGGACCTTGCCGAGCATCGCCATGTAGATGCCCTGGAGGTCGCCGAGCGCCCGGGACAGCGCCGCGTGCTCGACTCCGAGCGGCCCGTTCGGGTCGACCGACGCCAGCGTCGCCTCGACCTGGCCCAAAAGCCCGCGCAGCGTCTGGCCCATGTCGCGCATCACCTTGCGGAAGAACAGGTCGAGCGCCTGGATGTGGGTCGTCCCCTCGTACAGCGTGTCGATCTTCTGGTCGCGGATGTACTGCTCGATCGGGTAGTCCATGCAGTAGCCCGACCCGCCGTAGGTCTGCAGCGACAGCGACAGCAGCTCGTACACCTTCTCCGAGCAGTAGCCCTTGACCAGCGGCAGGAGCAGGTCGTTGAGCTTGTCGAGCTCCCCGGTCGCCGCGCTGCCGTGGCCGCCGGCGAGCTCGACCGCGTCCTGGATCGACGCGGTGTAGAGGCACAGCGCGCGCATGCCCTCGGCGAAGCACTTCTGCGTCATCAGCATCCGGCGGACGTCCGGGTGCTCGATGATCCGGACCCGCGGCGCCGCCTTGTCGGCCGCGCGGGCGAGGTCGGGCCCCTGCACGCGGATCTTCGCGTAGTCGAGCGCGTTGAGGTACGCGGTCGACAGCGTCGCCATCGACTTCGCGCCGACGGCCATGCGCGCGTGCTCGATCACGTGGAACATCTGGCGGATCCCGTCGTGGACCTCGCCGACGAGCAGGCCGCGGGCCGGGTGACGCTCGCCGAACGTCATCTCGCAGGTCGCCGAGGCCTTGATCCCCATCTTGTGCTCGATGTTGGTGCAGTACACCCCGTTGCGCTCGCCGAGGCTGCCGTCCTCGTTGACCCAGAACTTCGGCACGATGAACATCGACAGCCCCTTCGTGCCCGGCCCGGCGCCCTCGGGCCGCGCGAGCACCAGGTGCACGATGTTCTCCGCCGCGTCGAAGTCGCCGTTGGTGATGAAGCGCTTGACGCCCTCGATCTCCCACACGTCGCCGCCGACGTGGCGCGCCTTCGTCCGGCCGGCGCCGACGTCCGAGCCCGCGTCGGGCTCGGTCAGCACCATCGTCCCGCCCCAGTGGCGCTCGATCATCGGCTTGACGTAGCGCCGCTTCTGCGCATCCGTGCCGAGGCGGTCGATCACGCGGGCGATGATCGGCCCGAACAGGTAGAACGCGACGATCGCGTTCGACCCGGCGGTCAGCTCGAACGACGACCACACGACCGTCGGCGGCGCCCCCGTGCCGCCCATGTGCTCCGGCAGCGGCAGCAGCGGCCAGCCCTGCTCGAGCGTCTTCGTGATCGCCGCGCTGACCGGCTCGGGCAGCGTCACCGAGCCCGACGCCTTGTCGAACCGCAGCGGGATCCGGTCCGACGCCGCCCACGACGGCGACAGCTCCTTCTGGCAGTACTCCTCGTACGCCTCGAGCGTCGAGCGGGCGGTGTCCTCGTCCATCCCGGCGAACTCGCCCTGGCCGAGGGTCGTCTTCTGGATCTCCAGCACCTCGAACAGGTTGAAGAAGATATCGCGCAGGTTGCTCTTGTAGTGCTGCTGGGCGGTGTTCACGCGGGCCTCGGGGCCGGGCATACGGCCGGCACGAAGCCAGGGGTATTCCGATCGCCCGCGGCTTGTCAACGCTGTTTATCGCCGCCAAAGCCCGCGCCGGCGGCAGTTCGTCGCAGACGCGCCGGCGGCCGCTCGCGGCCGGCTCGCGGCCGGCGCCGCCCACGCCGTGTTATCCTGACGTCCCTGTCATGTGTCGGATCTTCGGCTTTCGCTCCGTGATGCAGAGCGGCGTCCACCGCAGCCTCGTCAGCGCCGACAACGCCCTCGTGCTGCAGAGCGAGCGCCACCCCGACGGCTGGGGCGTCGCCTACTACGTCGCCCACGCCCCGCACGTGGTCAAGAGCGCGGCCGCGGCCGTCAGCGACCACCTGTTCCGCCACGTCTCCGGCATCGTCACCAGCGAGACCGTCCTCGCGCACATCCGCAAGGCGACCCAGGGCGACCTCTCGACGATCAACACCCACCCGTTCCAGTACGGCACCTGGGTGTTCGCCCACAACGGCAACATCAAGGGCTTCTCGGCCGTCCGCGACGCCATCGTCCACAAGGTCCCGCCGATCCTGCGCCGCTTCATCCTCGGCACGACCGACAGCGAGGTCCTCTTCTACCTGATCCTCGGCAAGATGGCCCAGCGCCACGAGCTGCACCGCAGCGGCTTCCCGCTCGCCGAGGCCGCCGAGGCCGTCCGCGACGCCATCGCCGAGGTCACCGCGCTCGTCGGCCCGTTCAACCCCGACAACGCCGGCCCGCCGCAGGACACCTACCTGACCTTCGTGCTGACCAACGGCAACGTCATGCTCGGCCACCAGGGCGGCAAGCAGCTGTTCTTCAGCGCCCACAAGAAGCGCTGCCCCGAGCGCGACGTCTGCCCCTACTTCGCCCCCGAGTGCGAGCGCGCCCCCGAAGGGCGCGGCTTCGTCAGCCACCTGATCTTCTCGAGCGAGCCGCTCCACGGCGACAACGTGTGGATCGCCATGGAGCCCGGCGAGCTCGTCGGCGTCGACGGCCGCATGCAGATGCAGCGCTTCCGCGCCTGATCGCGCACGCGCGAGAGCGGCGCCCCGCGCGTGCCCGCACGAGGCGCCCCGCGCGGCTCAGTGCGCCTTCTTGCGCGGGTTGGCGATGTGGATCGCCTCGCCGAGCGCGTGCTTGGCCGCCTCCATCACCGCCTCCGACAGCGTCGGGTGCGGGTGGATCGTCAGCGCGATGTCCTCGGCGAACGCGCCCATCTCGATCGCCAGGCCCGCCTCGCTGATCAGGTCGCTCGCCTCGGGCCCGACGATGTGCACGCCGAGCACGCGGTCGTCCTTCGCGTCGGTGATGATCTTGACGAAGCCGGCCGTCTCGCCGATCGCCATCGCGCGCCCGAGCGCCGAGAACGGGAACTTGCCGACGTTGACCTGCCGGCCCTGCGCCTCGGCCTCTTCCTTGGTCAGGCCCGACGACGCGATCTCCGGCTCGGTGAACACGACGTTCGGGATCTGCCGCGCGTCGTTGATCGTCTTCTTGCCGGCGATCACCTCCGCGAGCACCTCGCCCTCGTGCGACGCCTTGTGCGCGAGCATCGGCTGGCCGACGACGTCGCCGACCGCGTAGATCCCCGGCACGTTGGTCTGCTGGCGGTTGTCGACCGGGATGAACCCGCGCTCGTTGACCTTGACCCCGGTCGCCTCGAGCCCGAACCCGCGCGACACCGGCCGGCGGCCGACCGCCACCAGGATCACGTCGGTCGCGAACTCCTGGATCTTGCCGTCGATCTCGGCCTTGACGACCGCCTCGCCGCCCCGCTCCTCCCAGCCGACCGCCTTCGCGTTGACGAAGATCTGGCCCCCGTCCTTCTTGATCTGCTTGGCGACGACCTCGGCGCACTCGGCGTCGACCCCGTTCAGGATCCGGCCGAGCCCCTCGAGCACGACCAGCTGCGTGCCGAGCCGCTGGAACGTCTGCCCGAGCTCGAGCCCGATGATCCCGCCGCCGACGCACAGCATCCGCTTCGGCACCGTCGCCAGGTCGAGCGCCCCGGTGCTGTCGACCACCCGCTTGCCGTCGAACTTGAAGCCCGGGATCTCGATCGGCACCGAGCCGGTCGCGACGACGATGTGCTCCGCCTCGACGATGTCGTCCGGCTTGCCGTCCGGGTAGCGCAGGCGCACCTGCTTCGGCCCGAGGAACTCCGCCGTCGCCGTCACGTACTGCGTGCCCGCGCCCTTGACCAGCGCCGCCACGCCGCCCGTCAGCTTCTTGACGATCCCCGCCTTCCACGCCTGCATCTTGCCCATGTCGGCCGACGCCGCGCCGAAGCTGAGGCCCATCTCGCTCGCGTGCTGCGCCTTGTGGAACAGCTTGGTCGCCGAGATCAGCGCCTTCGAGGGGATGCAGCCCCAGTTGAGGCACACGCCGCCCGGCTTGTCCTTCTCGACGAGCATCGCGTCGACGCCGAGCTGACCGAGGCGGATCGCGCACGGATAGCCGCCCGTGCCTGCGCCGATGATGAGGGCCTTCTTCTTGATCGTCGCCACGCCTGTCTCCTGTGCGAAGAGTGCTCTAGATGCCTGCCAAAAGCAGCAAGTTGGGGTCCTCGAGGAAGCGCCTCACCTCCTGCAGGAAGTTCGCGCCCTCGAAGCCGTCGACCACCCGGTGATCGAGCGAGACCGAGAGGTTCATCAAGTGCCCGATCACGATGTTGTCACGCTCGTCGACGATCGGCGTCTTGCGGATCGCGTGGACCCCGAGGATCCCGACCTCGGGGAAGTTGAGGATCGGCGTGGCGAGCACGCCGCCGATCTGCCCGAGGCTGGTGATCGTGAACGTGCTCCCGGTCAGCTCCTCGCGCCTGGCCGTGCCCGTCCGCGCCGCCTCGCTGACCCGCGCGATCTCCCGCCCGATGTCGAGGATGCTCAGTCGGTCCGCGCCGTGCACCACCGGCACCATCAGCCCCTGGTCGGTCGCCGTCGCAACGCCGATGTTGTAGCGCTTCTTGAGCAGGATCCGACCGCCCGCCTCGTCGAGCTCCGCGTTGACGATCGGGTACTTCTTCAGGCCGTGGACCACCGCCTTGACGATGAACGGCAAGAACGTCAGGCTGACCCCTTGCTCCGCCGCCGCCGCCTTGGCCTCGCTGCGCAGCTTGACCAGCTTGGTGACGTTGACCTGCTCGACGTACGTATAGTGGACCGCGCTCGTGTACGACCGGGTCATCGAGTCGGCGATCCGCCGGCGCATGCCGCGGAACGGCACGATCTCGTCGTCGGCGGAGGCCTCGGCCGCGTGCGGCGGCCGGGCCGGCGCGGCCGGCTTCGGCGGCGCCGCGCTCTCGGCCGCCTTCGCAGCAGGCGCGGCGACCGGAGCGGCCGGCGCCGCAGCGACCACCGGCGCCGGCTTGCCGACCACGGCCGGCACGACCGGCACCGCGACCGGCGGCGGGGCGACCTTCGCCAGCTCGGCCGCCTTGAGCACGTCCTGCTTGGTGATCCGCCCGCGCTCCTCGGTCGACAGCCCGCGCAGGTCGATCCCCTCCTCGCGCGCGAGCGCGCGCGCGGCCGGCGTCGCCAGCACCCCGGCCGACGACCCGGCCGGCGCGGCCGCGACCGGCGCAGCCGCTGCCGCGACCGGCGATGCCGCGGCCGGCTTCACGCCGAGATCGAGGATCGCAATCACTTGCTCGACCGCGCAGATGTCGCCGACCTGCGCCTTGAGCTCACGGACGACCCCGGCGACCGGCGAGGGCACCTCGATCGTCGCCTTGTCGGTCATCACCTCGACCAGCGCCTCGTTGGCCTGGACGGGCTCGCCCGGTTGCTTGTGCCAGCGGACGATCTCGCCCTCGACCACGCCTTCGCCGATCTCCGGCAGCTTGAACTCCAGCATGCGTAACGCGGCTCCTGCTCAGTAGGTGACGACCTGGTGAATGGCCGCGGCGATCGCGGCGACGCTCGGCAAGCCGGCCATCTCGTCGGTGAACACGAGCGGCCCCTCGCGCCCGGTGACGCGGACGATCGGCGCGTCGAGGCGGAGGATCGCCCGGTCGGCGAGGATCGCCGCCAACTCCGCTCCAGGCCCGAAATTAGGCCCGCCGGCGTGGGCGATCACCAGCTTGCCGGACGCGGCGGCCGCGACGGCCATGTCCGCGTCGATCGGCGACAGCCCGCCGAGCTCGACGACCTGCGCGTCGTGCCCCGACTCCGCCGCCGCCGCGCACGCCAGGTCGACCGCCGCGCCCCACGCGAACACCGTCGCCGCCGCGCCCTCGCGGACCACCCGCCCCGCGCACAGCGGCCGCCCGAGCTCGCGCGAGAACTCGGCCTCCTCGACCTCGCGCAGCAGCAGCGCCCGCGGCAGCAGCAGCGCAGTCGGCGCCTCACCGTCGTCGAAGTTCGCCGCGCTGCGCAGCATCGCCCCGGCCTCGCGGGCGTCGCCGACGATCGCCACGCGCAGCCCCGGGATCGCCGCGAGCGCCCCGTCGGGCGACTCCGCGCCGTCCCCGCCGAGCCCGAAGCCCGGCCCGGTCGGCGCGACGATCAGCACCGGCGCGCTGCGCTCCCCGCCCGACGTCGCCGCCACCCGTCCGAGCTCGCGCAGCGCCGCGTAGCCCTCGAGCAGCGCCGTCGCCGACGGCAGCACGACGATCGGCCGCCGGCCCGCGAGCGCGAGACCTGTCGCATGGGCCAGGCTCGCCGCCGGCGTCAGCGGCGCCCCGACGACCCGCGCGGCCAGCCCCGCGTCCTGCACGGCGACGCGCGACAGCCCGAGCATCCCGCCCTGGCGCGCGTCCTCGCCGAGCAGCACCCGCCGCACGTCCTCGCGCAGCAGCTCCGCGACGATCGGAGACAGAAGTTCGAGCGCGTTCATCGGGCGGCCTCCTGCGCGCGCGCCTGCAGGGCGTGGGAGAACGCCCGCTCGAGCTGCCCGCGGACCTCGGCTTCGATCACGTCCTGGAAAGTCGGCGTCCACTGCCCCTCGCGGTCGAGGTGCCGGCGCAGCCGCTCGATCGGGTCGCGGTGCGCCGGGATGTCGACCTCCGGGTGCAGCTGCGTCACCACCACCTCGACCAGCCCCGGCCCGCGCCCGTCGCGCGCCCGCCGCAGCGCCTGGTCGAGCGCCGCGTGCACGGCGACGACATCGGCCCCGTCGACCCGCCGCGACCACATCCCGCACGCCTTGACGCGCTCGGCCACGCTGTCGCCGAGCACTCCGGCCTCGGCCGGCGCGCCGTCGGGCCACAGCTGGCTCTTGCACACGAACACGAGCGGCAGGTCGCCGGCCGACGCCATGGCGATGCTCTCGTGGAAGATCCCGGTCGTCGTCAGCCCCTCGCCGAAGATCGCCACCGTCGCCCTGCCGGATCCGGCAAGCTTCTGCGCGTGCGCCTGCCCGGCCGCCAGCCCGAGCTGCAGCCCCAGCGGCTCCGGCGCGTAGGCGATGCCGAGATCGGCCGCCGCGACCGCGCCCGGCCGACCGTTGTATGTGCGCTCGCCGCCCTCGGCGATGCCGAGCACCTGGCGGGCGAACTCGTCGAGGTCGAGCCCGCGGATCGGCGCCAACGCGAAGTCCCGGACCCCCGGGTAGATCCAGTCCTCGGGCCCGGCGAGCGTCGCCGTCAGCACCGAGACCGCCTCTTCGCCGGCGCACGAGACCCACATCGGCAAGCCGAGCCGGCCGACCCGCAGGTCGAGGCACCGCGCCGCGACGAGCCTCTTGTAGAGCCCCCGCAGATCCATCGTGCCGGCGGCTCGCTTGTCGACGAGCTGCCCCTCCGGGTCGAGGCAGACCTCCACTCCTTCGGGATCCCAGGGACAATCTTCCATGCGCGCGCGGGGGTTTGTAGCGTTGCGCGAAACCCGGCGTCAAGGCCGCCCCAACCCCGCTTCGCGTGCGCTATACGGAACTTAGCAGCCCCAGCCGCCGTCGACGTCGACGACCTGCCCCGTGACGTAGCGCGCCGCGTCGCTCAGCAGAAACGCGACCACCGGCGCGACATCCTCCGGCGCGCCGACCCGGCCGAGCGGCACCTCGCGCGCGTACGCCTCGTACCCCGCGTCCCCGAACGCCGCCGTCATGTCGGTGCGCAAGAGCCCCGGCGCGACCGCGTTGACGCGGATCTGCCGCGGCCCGAGCTCCCGCGCGAGGCCGCGGACGGCCCCCTCGAGCCCGGCCTTGGCCGCCGAGTACGCGACCTTGCCGGCGAGCCCGCGCCGCGCGAGGTTCGACGACACGAACACCAGCGCCGCCCCGTCGCGCAGCCGCCCCCCGCGCAGCAGGGCGCGGCACAGCCGCAGCGGCATCTCGAGGTCCCCGCGCAGCTGCGCGACGATCGGATCGACTCCCTCCGCCAGCTCCTCCGTGAACGCTGCGCGCACCGCGATCCCGGCGTTGAACACCGCCGCGCCGAACGCCTCGCCGGCGAGTCCGCGCACGGCCGCCGCGATCCCCTCCGGCTCGCCGAGATCGGCGCAGACCAGCCGCACCCCCGTCTCCGCGGCCAGCGCCCGCGCGGCCGCGTGATCGGCGCGGTACACGCCGGTCACCGCGTGGCCGCCGCGGACCAGCTCCCGAGCGATCGCGCGGCCGATCCCGCGCGTCGCCCCGGTGACGAGCGCCCGCTCGCTCACGAGGCCTCCAGCAGGATCTCGTCCTCGCGGATGAACCGCGGCTCGTCGCAGCAGAACACCGTCGCCGCGGATGTCCCGACGTTCCTGTAGTCGTGGACCTGTCCTTTCGGCCATGCAACCGCGCTCAGCCCGACGAGCGGCCGCCCGCAGCGGGTCAGCTCGCCGCGGACACGGAACTCGAGCTCGCGCATCCGCTCGTGGCGATGCGCCGTGATCGCCCGGCCCGGCGCGACGTGCAGCAGGTACAGCCCCGCCTCGGCCGTCTCGAGCACGACCTCGACCTCGCCGAAGCGCGCCGCCTCCCACCGCCGCGGGTAGTCGTCCTGCCGCCGCGTGATCGTCACCCCGGCCGAGCGGGCGTGCGCCAGCGCCCCCGGCTTGTCGAGACGGACGCGCGCCTCCTCGACCCGCGGGTGGACCGCGAGCAGCATCGCCGTCAGCTCCTCGGCCGCCGCCTCGAGCAGGCGATAGCGCCGGAACTGCAGCAGCGCCGCGAGCTCGTCGGCGACGCGGGCGTAGTTGTAGGAGTCGGCGAGGTCCGCCGACCGCCCCGCCCGGTCGAGCGCCAGGCCGAGCTCGACCGACACGACGAGCGGCTGCTCGCGCACCCGCTCGTCGGGGTTGAGCCCGATCACGCAGGGGACCTCCAGGGCCTCCACCCGGATCGCGTCGCGCGGCATCGCCGGTTTGTAGCGCGAAACTTGGGCCGCGCCCTGCGAGCGTTGTACACCTCCACGCGTGAGCTCGCCCGCTCCGGTCGTCATGAGCCCGGTCGTCATGAAGTTCGGCGGCAGCAGCGTCGCCGACCTCGAGCGCCTGCGTCAGGTCGCCCGCCGCGTCGTCGACCGCGCCGCCAGCCAGCCCGTCGTCGTCGTCGTGTCCGCCATGGGCAAGACGACCAACGAGCTGCTCGCCCTGGCCCGCGCCCTCGTCGACCCGCCGCCCGCGCGCGAGCTCGACATGCTGCTCAGCACCGGCGAGCGCGGAGCGATGACCCTGCTGGCAATCGCGATCGCGGCGCTCGGCCGCCAGGCGATCAGCCTCACCGGCTCGCAGTGCGGCATCATCACCGACCACCAGCACGGTCGCGCCCGCATCGTCGAGGTCCGTCCGTTCCGCGTCCTCGACGAGCTCGCCGCCGGTCACATCGTCATCGTCGGCGGCTTCCAGGGCGTCAGCTACAAGCGCGAGGTCACCACCCTCGGCCGCGGCGGCTCGGACACCACCGCCGTCGCCCTCGCCGCCTCGATCGGCGCCGACTGCGAGATCTACAGCGACGTCGACGGGGTCTACAGCGCAGACCCCCGCGAGGTCGCCGACGCCGTGCGCCTGGACGCCCTCTCCTACGGCGAGATGCAGGCGCTCGCCCGCGCCGGCGCCAAGGTCCTGCACGCCCAGGCCGTCCAGCTCGCCGAGGCGCGCGGGATCGCGATCTACGCCCGCCACAGCCACCCCGACGTCCGCGGCGAGACGGTGATCCGTCGCAACCCGGCGGCCGTCGCGGGCGTCCGCGCGGTCACCTCGGACCCCTCGGCGCTGGTGGTGCGGCTGTCTCTTCGTGCCGGTCTCTTCCGTCATGTCCCGACGCTCATCCATGAGGTCGGCCCGCTCGGCCTGCGCTACCTGCGGATCGACGAGCGCGGGGCCGCCGGCTTCCTCTCGCAGACCCAGCGGACCGACAGCGGCGAGGTCCTGGCCCGACTCGGCGCGCTTGCTCGGCGGCTCGCCGGAGATCTCGCCGCGCTCGAGTGCCGCGAAGACGTCGCCCTCGTCAGCTGCATCGGCTCGGGGCTCGAAGACAACCCGGAGCTGGTCCACCGCGCGTGCGAGCGCTTGCACACCGCCGAGGTCGCCGTCCGCGAGCTGCACAGCGACACGCACAGCCTCGCCTTCGTCGTCCCGACCGCGCATCGCGTGCGCGCCGTGCAGATCCTCCACGCGGCCTTCGTCGCGCGCGCGAGCGCAGCCGCCTAGCGCCCCCGCGCGAACCTCCACGCCGGCAGCGGTCGAGCCCGCCGGCCGGCACGATCCACCCCTGCCACGGCGCATGAATCCGTGGCAAAAACCCGCGTCTGAGGCACGGCCGCGGTCGCATCGGGCTCGCGCGTGCCACTCCCCTAACCTCTACGGAGAACAACCATGCTGAAGCACCTTACGTTCGTCGCCGTCGCCGGCCTGCTCCTCGGCACCGGCTGCATCATCACCACCAACACGACCGACTCGGACTCGGCCACCGAGGCCAACAACGGGACCGAGGGCACCGGCACCGAGGGCACCACCTCGGCGGGCACCGAGGGCACGACCGACGGCGGCACCGACAGCGCGACCACCACCGCGACCGAGCCGACCACGACTGTCCCGACGACCGGCGAGCCGACCACCACCGCGACCACCACCGCGACCACCGACGCCACGACCGACGACACCGGCGGCTCGGCGTTCGGCAACTGCGGCTGGAACGACGCGGGCAAGTACTACGCCTGCGACGCCGACGGCGGCGTCCCCGGCGTCGAGGACCCGATGGGCATCAGCCCGATCGCCTGCCCCGACTCGCTGCCGGCCATGGACGACAAGTGCGACGAGACCTCGGCGGTCAAGTACGAGGGCTGCTGCCTGCCCGACGGCACGCTGTACTTCTGCTCCCCGGAGAACTCGATCGAGATCCAGATGTGCGGCGCCTGAGGTCCGCCTCCGCCCGCTTCCGAGGCCCCGACGCTCGCCGAGCGCCGGGGCCTCGGCGTTCTCGCAGACACGCGCGCCGCAGCGGTTCGCGAACCGCCGCCGCTCCGACCGCGCGCGCGGGTGCGAGGGTCGACGCTTGGATTCGCCTCCGCCGTCCGCGGCACACCGGGGCCTCGGCATCGCCCCGCCAGCGACGGCGACGCGCTGATGCCTGGGCCCGCGCTCACGCAAGACAGCGCGCTCGCGGGCATTGCGAGCCGAGTCGCCGCAAGAGTTCGCCGACCCGACTTCGCCCCGCCGACTCAGTCGCGCACGATCACCGTGCTGCCCGGACTGTCGTCGGTCGCGTTGACCCCGTGCCAGCCCTCGGGCAGCAGCGGCGTCGCCCAGTGGAACAGCCAGCGCGCGTCGCTCGGCCCGAGGTTGACGCAGCCGTGGCTGCGCACTGCGCCGAAGCTGCGGTGCCAGAACGCGCCGTGCAGCGCGTAGCTGCCGGAGAAGAACATGGTCCAGGGGACATCCTGGATCGAGTAGTTGCCGTCGGTCGCCGAGCTGCCGTCCATCGTCGTCGACACGTGCTTGCTGTAGATCCGCCAGCGGCCCTTCGGCGTCTCGTAGGGCTCCTCCTTGGTGCCCTTGCGCCCGGTCGACACGAGCGTCACGTACACCGGCCGCACCCCCTCGTAGGCGACGAGCATCTGCTGCGACAGGCTGACGTCGATCCACCGCTCCCACGGGTCGAGCCCCTTCGGCAGCGCCTGCGGCTCGGGGATCGACAGGTGGTCCTTGCGGACGAGCAGCCCGTCGGCAGTGATCATGTAGGCCTTGCCGCCGATCTCGGTCTCTTCGGTCAGGTCGAGGAAGGTCCGCCGCTCGACCGTCCGCACGACCTTCAGCTTGTCGTCTGGCGTCAGCTGGATCAGCTTGGTGTCCTTCTTGACGAACCCGAACGGGTACGTGATCCCCTGCTCGTCGAGCGCGACGCCGACGAAGTCCTTCGCGTCGTAGCGCGAGATGTCCGACGCCGACACGTACGCCCCGCGCGCCGTGCGATAGAACGTCAGCCCGCGCTCGACCACCTTCTCACCGAGCGACAGGAAGAACCCGCGCTCGAGCCACGGCGTGTTCGGGCTCAGCGGCAGCTTGACCTCGGCGAGCGCGGGATCGGCCTTCGCCGCGTCGGACGCGGGCGCGGCCTCGACCGTCTCCGCCGGGATCGGCGCGTCGCTCGGCGGCGCCTTGGCGGCCAGCCGCTCGGCCTCGCGCGCGGTCCGCTGGAGCTCGCTGGCGGCGATCTCCTGGTCGGTCGGGATCCGCCACCACATCGGGCTGTTCCACCGGCGCACGAAGCCGTACTCGTACGGGTGCGCCAGGTCATGCCGCGGGACCGGCGGCGGGTACTTCATCACCGGCGGCTTGTCCGGGTCGACGACGAGCCCCTTGCTCGCGCACGCGTACCCGCCGGCCGGCAGCCCGTAGAAGCCGGCCTTGCAGCTCTCGTGCTCGACCTTGTCGGTGACCATCATTCGCGTGCCGATCCGCAAGTACCCGAGCTTCTCCGAGCTCATGTCCGGCCGCGAATAGACGGTGACGACCTCATACCCCGCGAGTCCGTGGCTCCTGAGCGTCTCGGGCGCAGGCACCCCGAGCGGCGGTTTGATCAAACCGTAGTCCTCGGGAGCAGTCGGCACGAGGTTGTCATCGCCGCCCGTCGTCCCCTCGGCCGGCGGCTCGACCGTCGTCGCGCCCGCCTCGCCCGAGGCCGCATCACCGCCGGCCTCGCCCGGGAGCTCCGACGACCCCGGCTCCGGCCTCGGCTCCGGCAGACGTCCAGACTCCGGCCGCAGCTGCACCGGCTGGCTCGCCACCGCCTCGGCGGGGCGCTTCGCCTCCTCCGCAGGCGGGTCGCAGCCGGCCAGACCGAGCACGAGGAGCCAGTTCAGCGGACGACCGGACATGCGAAGTGCATAGCCTACGCGGAGCATCGGGGGAAGATTCCGCCCTGCCCCGGGCGTGACCCAAATAAAAAAGCCCCCCTCCGCGAGGAGGGGGGCATAGCGCTGGCGGCGT
>ERZ1066117.121-NODE-121-length-83473-cov-37.792779_pt1 | contig 83473 bp, 65 predicted proteins | sample MGYA00382764_ERZ1066117 | MGnify/ENA primary metagenome ERZ1066117 (study PRJEB33369, sample SAMEA5778347) | biofilm metagenome | biome: Industrial cooling water; feature: Water cooling tower basin; material: Biofilm | place: United Arab Emirates | collected...
CGTCCCCGTTCCAAACACCGCCGCGGGGACGCGCCCTGAAGGCCCGGGTCGGCCCTCGCTCCTCGACGAGAGTTCTCCGCGCGACGAACGCCCGCGAGCACCGCGACGAAGTTCTCCGCGACGGAAGGGAGGCCGGGTAGGTCCCGAGAGGAAGCGGGTTGAGCGCGAGGGACGAGCGTTCACCCCGCGCCCGGGCCTGCACCTCGGGACATGTCCTTTCAGCGGAGCCGAGAACCGGCCGAGCGGCCTCTCACGAGCGGCCCGTGCCTGCGGGCGGGGATGCGGGTCCTCGGCCATCTGCAGGCGATTGGGTGCGACGAAGTCGCGCCCGATGCCGAAGCCTGGCCGAGGACCCGCATCCCCGCCCGCCCGCGAGGGCCACTCGGCACTATGCACGCCGCCGCCGAGCTGTCGGCCGCCGCGGACCTACTCGCCGTCCGACGAGGGCGACGTCGAAGCGAGCCGCATCACGAACGCGAACTCGACCCGCCGCCGCAGCACCGACGCGTCGACCACCTCGACGACCAGCCGGTCGCCGACCGTCAGCGTGTGCCCGGTCCGCTGCCCGACCAGCCGGACCCCCGACGTGTCGACCTGGTACACCTCGCCGCGCTCGCGCTCGAGGCTCGCGGTGCGGATCAGCCCATCGACGAACGGCTGCTCGATCTGCACGAACACCCCCGGCGAACCGATCCCCGAGATCGTCGCCTCGAAGCGGTCGCCGACCCGGTCGCGCATGTACAGCGCCGCGAACAGCGACTTCGTCTCGCGCTCGCACTCCGCCGTCGTCCGCTCGCGCAGGCTGCTGCGGATCGCCTGCTCCTGCGTCTGCTCGCGCTCCGGCATCGGCGGCGCAGGCAGCGGCCCGCACAGCCCGCCCTCGCGCGCGAGCATCGCCTTGATCACGCGGTGCGCGATCAGGTCCGGGTAGCGCCGGATCGGCGACGTGAAGTGCGAGTACGCGTCGCTCGCCAGCGCGAAGTGCCCGACGTTCTCGACGTTGTACTGCGCCTGCGTCAGCGAGCGCAGCATGAACATGTGCAGCGCCTGCCGGCGCGGGTGGTGCGCCGTCTTGCCGAGGAACTTCTGGACCCCGCGCGGGTTGACCAGCTTCTCCGGGTCGACCGTCACCCCGAGCGCCTCGGCGACGCTCGCCAGCTGCGCCAGCTTGGTCTGGTCGGGCGGCGCGTGGACGCGGTAGACCATCGGCAGCTTGCGCTGCTCGGCGACCCGCGCGACCGCCTCGTTGGCCGCCAGCATCAGCTCCTCGATCAGGTTGTACGCCCGCGCGATCTCGCGGGTCGCCCGCGTCGGCACGATGTCGCGGATCCGCTCCGGGTCGTCCTGGTCGAGCAGGATCTTGATCTCCGGCACGTTGAGCTCGATCGCCCCGCGGCGGAGCCGGCGCGCGCGCAGCCGATCGGCCGCCGCCCGCAGCGCCGTCACCCGCCGCCGCACCGCCACGTCATCGACCTCGGCGCGCGCGTCCGCCGGCAGGGTCTCGGCGAGCGCGTCCACCTTCGCCTCCGCGCCCGTCCCCTTCTCGGCCAGGATCGCCGCGACCTGCTCGTACGTCATCCGCCGCCGGCTGTGGATCACCGCGGCGCGCAGGTCGAGCTCGTCGATCTCGCCGGCCGCGTCGAGCCGGAAGCTGACGACCATCGCCAGCCGGTCTTCGTCGGGGATCAGCGAGCAGATGTGCGAGGACAACGCCTTCGGCAGCATCGGGATCGCCCGGTTCGGCAGGTAGCACGAGAAGCAGCGCCAGGCCGCCTCGCGGTCGATCGCCGTGCCCTCGCGGACATAGTGCGACACGTCCGCGACCGCGACGTGGACCCGCACCGGCCCCTCCGGCCCCTCGCCCTCGATCGTCTCGACGCACACCGCGTCGTCGTAGTCGCGGGCGTCGACCGGATCGATCGTCATGAACTCGAGCGCGCGCAGGTCGGCGCGGTTGAGCCGGTCCGCGTCCATCACGATGTCCGGCGCGGCCTCCGCCTCGGCGAGCGCGTCCGGCGAGAACTCGGGGTCGATGTTGTACTCGAGCAGGATCTTCGCCTGCTCGGTCGCCAGCGCGTTCGGCGGGCCGAGCACGCGGTCGACCTTGACGCGCCCGGTGTCGCGGCCCGACTGCGGGTACTGCGTGATCGTGCAGACGACGACCATGTCCTCCGGGACATCCGCGTCGCCCTCGACGTCCGGCCTCATCAGCACGCGCGGGTCGTCGCACTCGAGCACGCGGGCCCGCCCGAGCGAGCGAACCGAGCCGGTCAGGCGCGTCCGGCCTCGCCGCACGATCCGCACGATCTCGCCCTCGAAGCCCTTCTCCGAAGCCCACGACAGCACCTCGACCTCGTCCCCGTCGAGCGCGCCGCCCAGGCGGCCGCGCGGGATGTAGACGCTGCCGCCGCCGTCCAGCCGCTCGGCGAAGCCGAACCCCGCCGGGTGGACCATCAACTTGGCGCTCGCGCCTCTCGTCTCTTCCTTCGTCACTGCGCGAAAGAAGATGCCGACGCCCGCCCCCGCGTGCAACCCACGGCGACCGGCGCCAAACGCACAAGCCCCGCGCGCCGCCCTAGCGGAACGCCCGCAGGTGCCCGTCGTCGCAGCCGACGACGAGCACCCCGTCGTCGGTGATCGCGACCGACGAGTCGATGTCGCCCGGCAGCTCGATCGACCACAGCACCTTGCCCTTCGGCGACACCGCGTACAGGTGGTCGTCCTCGCTGCCGAAGAAGACGTTGCCGGCCGCGTCGACGACCGGCGACGCGTGGATCTTGCCGCCGGTCGGCAGCACCCACTTGACGTCGCCGCTCGGCGCGAGCGCGTACAGGTTGCCGTCGAACGACGTCGCGTACACGACCCCGCCCGGCCCGACCGCGACCGCCGAGCGGATGTCCTTCTGCGCGACGAAGCTCCAGCGCAGGCTGCCGTCGGTGCGCAGCGCGTACAGCCGCCCGTCGTCGGCCCCGACGTACAGCGCCCCGTCGGGCCCGAGCGCCGGCCCGCCGTCGACGTCGGCGCGGATCGAGTACGTCCAGCGCAGCTGCCCGTCTGTACTGAGGGACAGGAACAATCCGTCCTGTCCCCCGACGTAGATCGCGTCACCGGCGACCAGCGGCGCCGCGAACACGTGCTTCGCCTGCGCCTCCGGGTCGGCCGGGTAGTGCCAGCGGATCTGTCCTTCGGGACCGATCCGGTACACCCCGTCCGCCCCGAGGATCAGGTCGCCGTCGGGCAAGAGCGTCGGCCCGCCGTCGGCGTCGCAGCGCGCGCCCTCGGGCCCCGGGACCCGCGCCCCGTCGCAATTGCCGACCTTCAGCGTCCACGCGACCGCCTTCTTGTCGAGGTCGATCGCGTACAGCGTGTCGTCGTCGGCGCCGACGTACGCGCGCGCCCCCGCGACCGCGGCCGTGCCCCAGACCATCCCGCCGACCGCGACGTCGAGCACGATCAGCCCCGCGCGCGGCCCGTCGATCCCGACCCCGACGAACCGCCCGCCGTGCGTCCCGACCAGCGCCGCGGGCTCTCCGCCGACCGCCCCGAGCGCCGGACTGGCGAACACGACCGCCCCGAGATCCCTGTCCCAAAGCTCACGCGGCTCCCTGTCCGGCCCGCGGCCCCGCGCCGGCCCCGCCCCGCCCGGACCCCCGCGCAGCCACGCCCCGGCCGGCAGCGCGACCGGCGTCCTTGCAGATGCAGCGGGTTCGGCCGGCCTCGGCGCGACGCACACGCCGGCCTCGCAGATCCGATCGCCCTTGCAATCGGTGTCCTTCGCACACCCGACCTCGCGGGCCCCCGGCGGCTCCGTCGCCTCGGTCCACGGACACGCGACGACAGAGCCTGCCAGTGCCGCATGAACGATGTTCTTTCGCCTCCGTACGGACACCGGGCCCCCTTCGCCGCGCTCGCCGGAACGAGCGAAAATCCTCGCCTTTTCGGCAATCTACATGCCGCTCGGCTTTGACATCAACAATTCGAGGTGGTACCTGTATCCCGATATTCGCGGGCAAAAGCGCGTCCTGCGCTGCCCCCCGCGGGCGATCCTGCCTTTGCCTAGCCCCCGCGAAAACGCTGTTTTCCTGCCATTCGGGCCAACTTCGGGCCTGAGGAGCACGCATGTCCAGTCAACAAGCCGCGCGGATCTCCAACGGCGGTGACGAGCCGGTCGAAGAGATCTACTACCGCAAGGGCGACATCGACTTCTGCTTCCTGCTCAACCGTCGCCACCACAACCTCCGGGTCTTCGACTACCGCGTCGGCAACTACCAGCAAAAGCGCGACTTCTTCGACCGGATCGCCCGCGCGGAGGGCCTGCGCAAGGTCTTCACGGTCGTCGAGAAGCAGGACTCCAAGAGCTGGCGCAGCGTCGGCTTCTCGCGCGAGGGCGCGATTCCGGGCTACTTCCGCACCGCGGACGCCTACATCATGAGCCGGGTCTACACCGAGGACGGCGAGCCGATCCAGGGCGGCGCGCCGAAGATGGGCAGCGCCCCGCTGCCGGTCCCCGGCAAGGAGGGCAAGGACAAGGACCTCAAGAGCGTCCCCAAGCCCCGCGGCCTGACCCTCGACGTCATCCACGACCCCGCGCTGCTGCAGGAGTGCGTCCGCGCCGCCGGCCAGGACGCGCTCTACGCCCCGTTCCGCCGCGGCGTGTTCAACCCCGACATCGCCGTCCACGCCAAGACCGGTAAAAAAGAGTACTGGGTCGGCGCCGAGACCGACAGTTCGTTCGGCCACGCGAAGATCGACATGCTGACCCCGCCGGTCAAGGACATCGAACTTCCGCTGCTCGAGTACTGCGTCAAGGCCCTCCTCGACGAGCTGCACAAGCAAGAGACCGCCAGCGTGTTCGCCCTGTGCGCGGCCGACTGGACCCTCAGCAACCAGGTCTACAACGAGCTCGGCTTCAAGGTCACCGCCCGCCTGACCGACCACATCACCCGCGCCGACGAGTTCGTCGGCGCCCAGCTGTGGCACCGCCGCCTCGCCCACGTCGCCGCCCCCAAGCTGTCGAGCATCCTCGGCTAGCCGCGCCGGCCTCTCGTCACGCCCGCGTGCCCGCGTCCCCCGCAGCCAGCCGGGGCCCGCGGGCACGCGCATGCCCGCCTGCCCGCGCCCGCCTGCCCCCGCCCGCCTGCCCGCGCCCCCGCCGCAAGGCCCTCCTCCCGCCGCGGCGCCCCTTGACGGGCCCCGGCCTGGTTTTACCTTCACGCCCGGCGCCGCCCCGGACGGGCTTTCGAGAGCGCCCGAGACCTCCTTTTGTCCAAAAAAGGTGACCCCGTGACCAGCAGCCGCGAAGAGAAGCACGAATTCAAGGCCGAAGTGAGCGCCCTTTTACGCCTCGTGACGAACTCGCTGTACACCAACCGCGAGATCTTCCTCCGCGAGCTCGTCTCCAACGCCTCCGACGCGCTCGACAAGGCGCGCTTCCAGGGCCTCACCGACGCCGACCTGCGGGGCCGCGACAGCAAGGCCGAGATCAAGATCACCGCCGACCACGGCAAGGGCGTCCTGACGATCGAGGACACCGGCATCGGCATGACGCGCGACGAGATCGCGCTCAACCTCGGCACGATCGCACACTCCGGCACCCTCAAGTTCCTCGAGCAGGCGCGCGCCCAGCAGGAGAGCGGCCAGAAGCCCGACCTCAACCTGATCGGCCAGTTCGGCGTCGGCTTCTACAGCGCCTTCATGGTCGCCGACCGGATCGACGTCCACTCGCTCAGCGGCCAGCCCGGCGCCGAGCCGGTCCAGTGGTCGAGCACCGGCGACGGCACCTTCAGCGTCGGCCCCGGCGACCGCGACGTCCGCGGCACCCGCATCGAGCTCCACCTCAAGCCCGACGCCAGGGAGTTCCTCGACCGCTGGAAGATCGAGGGCATCGTCAAGCGCTACAGCAACTACGTCGTCCACCCGATCAACCTCAAGGTCGTCGACGACAAGGGCAACAACGAGGTCGACGGCAAGCAGATCAACGAGGCGACCGCCTTCTGGATGCGGTCCGCCAAGGACCTGACCGACGCCGACTACAACGAGTTCTACAAGCACGTCATGGGCGGCTTCGTCCTGCCCGGCGACGAGCCGCTCGGCCACCTCCACATCCACGCCGACGCCCCGATCCAGTTCGTCGCCCTCCTCTACGTCCCGGGCAAACCGCCGGCCGACCTGTTCATGGAGGACCGCAAGGCGCTGCAGCTGTACGCCCGCCGCGTCCTCGTCATGGAGAGCTGCGACAAGCTGCTGCCCTCGTACCTCCGGTTCGTCCGCGGCGTCGTCGACTCCGAGGACCTCCCGCTCAACGTCTCGCGCGAGATGCTGCAGGAGCACGGGACCTTCCCCGCGATCCGCCGCCAGCTGACGCGCAAGGTGCTCAAGCTGCTCGAGGGCCTCGCCAAGGACAAGCCCGAGACCTACGAGCAGATCTGGGACAACTACGGCGCCGTCCTCAAGGAAGGCATCCACACCGACAGCCAGCACAACACCGAGCTCGTCGAGCTGCTGCGCTTCCGCACCTCCGGCAGCGACGGCAAGCTCGTCTCGCTCGCCCAGTACGTCGAGGCGATGCCCGAGGGCCAGAAGGACATCTACTACATCACCGGCGAGTCGCCCGAGGCGGTCGCCCGCAGCCCGCACCTCGAGGCCTGCAAGGCCCGCGGCTACCAGGTCCTCTTCATGACCGACCCGATCGACGAGTGGGTCGTCCAGGACCTCCCGAAGTACAAGGACAGGCAGCTGCGCAGCGTCACCCAGGGCGACCTCGACCTCCCGGAGAAGGACGACGACAAGCACAAGCCCGACGCCGTCGTCGCCGCGATCGCCAAGTCGCGCGAGGTCCTGTCCGACAAGGTCAAGGACGTCCGCGTGTCCAGGCGCCTGCGCGAGAGCGCGGCCTGCCTCGTCGACGACGAGGGCGGCCTGTCGCGCAACATGGAGCGCATCCTCAAGGCCGCGCGCCAGAACGTGCCGACCCGCCAGCGGATCCTCGAGCTCAACCCCGACCACCCGTTCGTCCAGACCGTCGACAAGCTCGCCCGCGAGGCCCCGACCGACGAGCGCCTCGGCACCTACGTCGAGCTCCTCTACGACCAGGCCTCGCTCGCCGAGGGCCAGGTCCCCGACCCCGCCGGCCTGCTGAAGCGCTTCAACTCGGTGCTGAGCGGCGCGATCAAGGTCTGACACCGTCCCCGCCTCGCGCGCCCGCGGACGCGCCCTCCCGCCCGGAGGGCGCGTCCTCGCGCTTTCTCGGGCCCGCCGTTGCCAGCGCGCCCGGCCTGCGCTGTCATGATCGGGCATGACGGAACTCTGCCCGCGCTGCACCGGAGTCGGCCTGTTCGTCGGCGAGGCCCGCAGCCTCCACCCACACGCCTGCGGCGCCTGCGGCGGCGTGTTCCTCGACCCCGAAGAGTCGGCCCGGATCCTCCGCCCGCTGCGGACCCCCGACGGCCTGCCCGGCCGCCCGTCGGCGCTGCGCTGCCCGCATTGCTCTCAGGCCATGACCGAATGGACAGTCGGCACCACCGGCGTCGCGCTCGACTCGTGCGCGGCCCACGGCACGTGGTTCGACCGCGACGAGACCCTGGCCCTGGCGACCGCCGCCGCCCGCCTGCGCGGCCAGCCCGCGCCCGACCTCTCCGCGCTCAAGACCGCCGGCCTCGCACCCGCCGCCGTCGCCGGGGCCGCCGCTGCGCTCGCCGTCCACGCCGTCGCCCACGCCGACGTCCTGCTCGCCTCACAGCCGGCCGCCGCAGCCCAGACCACGAGCACCAGCCTCGCGCACATCGGCGCCGACGCCCTGCTCGCAGCCCCCGACGTCGCCCCCGACCTCGCCCTCACCGCCGTCGAGCTGACCGCGACCACCGCCCAGCTCGTCGGCGACGCCGCCTCGGCCGGCGTCGACGCCGTGTCCGGTGTCGCCGTCGAGGTCGTCGCCGAGGGCGCGCTCGAGACCGCCGGCGGCCTGCTCGAGGGCCTGCTCGAGTTCCTCGGCAACCTGTTCAACTGACGCGCCGGCTCACCGCGTCGCCGCGCCCGCGAACACGTCGTCGAAGCGGATGTCCTGCGGGACAGCTCCGCCCGCCCCGGCCCACTTCAGCCCCGCGAGCATCAGCTCCGGCTGCGCCACCCCGCGCCCGCCGAGCACCGGGTTCGGCGAGAACAGCAGCACCCGCCCGGCGCCGAACGCCGACGCCGTGATCGCCGGCGTCCCCGGCATCTCACCCGGCCCCGTCCCCTTGGCCGCGCTGTAGATCTCGCCGATGAACGGCGCGAGCCCGACGTACGGCGCCAGCTCCGGCACCGCGACCGGCGCGAAGATCGGCCCGTTCGCGTAGAACAGCCTGAACCGCGGCCGCCCCGGCGCCTCGACCTCGAGCCCCGCGATCCCGCGCTGCCAGAAGTCGCCCGTCAGGTTGCGCCCGGCGACGATCCGCAGCTTGTGGAATTGATCCTCGCCCTGCAGCGCCAGGTACGCCCCCGCGCACACGCCGATGTACCCGCCGCCGCGCGCGACGAACTCCTTGACCCGCTGCTTGCCCTCGTCGCCGAGGTTGCGGCCCTGCACCGTCCCGCTGCCGCCCATGAACACGACGACGTCGCTCGTGTCGAGGATCCCGCCGCGGATGTCCTCGGGGACAGCCACCGTCAGCGCGAACCCCTCGCGCCCGTCGAGCAGTCCGCGCGCCGCCGCGAACGCCGCCGGGTGGACCCCGCCCGCCCTGTACAGGGCCACCCGCACGGGCTTCGCCGCCGCCCGGCCCATGCGCACGGGCAACGCCGCGCCCACCAGTCCGCCGAGGATCGTCCGCCGCGTCAGCACGCCTCAAAGCCTGCCACAACCCCGCGCGCCAGGCGAGCCCGGCCGCACAGCCGGCCGGCGCGCTCACATCCCGCGCAGGTACTTGCCCTTCAGCACCTCGTCGATGTCCTGCAGCATCCCGAGCATCTGCTCGACGCGGACCTGCAGCCCGGTGACGTCCTGCAGGTTGCCGGTCGCCGCGCGGACCAGCGGCACCAGCGTCCGCTCGATGATCGCCACCTGCTGCGCCAGCAGCTCCTGCACCCCGGGCGGCGGCTCGTTGCGCACATCGACCTGGATCGACGCCTGATTGAGGTTCTCGAGCGCCGTCGCGATCCTCGAGATCTGCGGCCGGATCCAGTCGAGCCCGCCGACCGCCGGCACCGACGGCGCCGCGGGCACGACCGGCGCGGCCGGCTTCTTCTGCGCCTCGGCCTCGACGGCCGCGCGCTGCTGCGCCGCCGCCATCAGCTCGACCAGCCGCTCCTGCTGGGCGAGCTGCGCCGTCTGCAGCTCCTTGCCCGCCGCCGCGCTGCGCTCGGCCGCCGCGAGCATCGTCTCCTTGATCTGATCGATCCGCTCGGCGACCAGCGACAGCTGCCCCGACACGCGGACCGCCGGATCCTCGGCCGCCCCGCCGAGGCTGCGCACGCGCACGAACTCGCGCTTGATCTGGGCCCACCGCTCGGCCTGCTCCTTCGTCTGCCGCCCGCGCATCTCGGCCAGCTTGAGCAGGTTCTGCTCCGCCGCGACGGTCAGCGTCTGCGCCTCGCCGGCGTAGTGGTCGTCGACCAGCCGATCGACCTCCTCCGGGGTCATCGCCGCCGCGACCTTCTCGGCCAGCTTGTTCATGTTGCGGTACGACCCCTGCAGCTTGAACGGCGGCTCGGTGCGGTACTTGTCGTCCGTCGCCGCCGACGCGATGTACTCCTTGTTGACGCGCAGCAGCACCTCCTGCACCCGGAACAGGTGCTTGATCGTGCCGACGATCTCCTGCACCTCCGCCCCGCTGTAGCCGTACGAGAAGTCGGTCGTCGGCACCTCCTCACCGCGCGCCAGCTTGATGAAGCGGTACACGTCGGCCTGCTCGCGGGTCGCCAGCGGCGCGAGCGTGCGGTTCGACGTCAGCGTGTTCTCGATGTAGCTGAGGCTGAACGCCTCGAGGTTCCCGCCGAGGATGTCGCCGAGGTTGTAGGTGTCGGCGCGGTTGGCGAGCATGTCCGGGATCTTGAACGCCGCGCCCGACTCCGTGTACGGGTTGCCGGCCATCACCACGCAGAACTTCTTGCCGCGCAGGTCGTACGTCCGCGTCCGCCCGCGCCACACGCCCTCGATCCGCCGCTGCGCGTCGCACAGCGAGATGAACTTCTGCAGCAGCTCCGGGTTGGTGTGCTGGATGTCGTCGAGGTAGAGCATCACGTTGTTGCCCATCTCGAGCGCCAGGTTGATCTTCTCGACCTCCTGCGCCGCCGTCGCGTTCGGCGCCTCGGCCGGGTCGATCGACACGACGTCGTGCCCGAGCGCCGGCCCGTTGACCTTCATGAACACCAGGCCGAGCCGGTTGGCGACGTACTCCATCAGCGTCGTCTTGCCGTAGCCCGGCGGCGAGATCAAAAGCAGCATGCCCATCCGGTCGGTCCGCTTCTGGTCGCCGGCCGCCCCGAGCTGCTTGGCCATGTTGGCGCCGACCAGGGGCAGGTAGACCTCGCTGACCAGCTTGTTGCGCACGAAGCTGGTCAGCACCTTCGGCATGAACTCGTCGAGCCGCAGCCGCTTGCGCTCGCGGTCGATCAGCTGCTGCCGCAGCTTGCGGAACTCGCGGAAGCCCGGCACGCGCACGCGCATGAACTCGCCGAGCCGCCCGAGGAACTCGTCGAGCCGCAGCTCGAGCGTCCGGTCCTTGATCCGCGGGTGCTGTCCCAGGAGCCCGGTGACGGTCGTCGCCTCGAGCGCGCTCTGCACCTCGCGGTCGAGCTTGCGGTCGGTCACCGCCAGCACCGCCGCCTCGAGCAGCGCCGGCGCCGCCTTCGCCTGGTCCGGCGTCGCCGCGACGTACGCCTGCAACCAGTCCTCGATCAGCTCGAAGCGCTCGCGCAGCCGCCCGTCGAGCGCCCGCAGGTCGTCGTCGAGCGCGCGCCGCTTGCCCGCGGCCTCGAGCGCCGCGAGCAGCCCCTGCCACAGCCCCTGCGCCGCCGCGCTGGTGATGAAGCGCGGCCGCTCGGCCGCGAGCTCCTCGACCAGGTACGCCCCGGCGCGGTGGACATCACCTTCCCCGAAGGCCAGCCCGAGCTGCTGCACCCACTCGCCGATCGCCCGCGCCAGGTCGCCCGCGAGCGCCTCCGCGGCCGCCCCGTGGCCGAACACCCCGCGCAGCCGCCCCGCGCTCTGGGCCCGCCGGTGCCACGCCGCCTTGAGGTCCGCGCGATCGAAGAACGCCCAGAACAGGCACCCGAGCGCGCGCGGCCCCGGCGACACCCGCAACAGCCCCGCCGTCGCCCGCAGCGCGAGCAGCTTCTCGAGGATCAGCGCCGCGTCGGCGTCGTGCAGCCCGCGCTCGTAGCCCTCGTCGTAGCGCTCGGCCGCGTAGCGCCGGACGACATCGACCAGCCCGCCGGCCTCGCGCTCCGCCGCGTACAACTTCTCGAGCGACAGACCCTGCTCGCCGCGCTCGCCCGCCAGCAGCACGCTCGCCGCCAGGAACTCGCCGCGGTAGACCTCCTCGGTCTCCGACACCAGCTGCTGCGACCAGTAGTCCTTCGTCCGCGCGAACTCCGGGTCCTCGATCGTCTCGTAGAAGTCCGTCCCGCCGAGGTGGATCGCCATCTGGTCGCCGCGCGGCACCAGCGTCAAGTCGAGCACCTGCGTGTTGACGGTGAAGCGGAACGTCCCGAACTTGACGATCTGCGCGCCGGCCTCGAACAGCTCGAGCCGGTCGCGCAGCGCCCGGAGCGCGTCCTGGCGGGACGACGTGATCCGGGTCGCGATCTCGTCGGCCTTGACCGAGGCGCCGAGCGCCATCAGCCGCTCGACCAGCTCCTTCGCCTTGAGCACCATCGCGTCGGCCGCGAAGTAGGCGTTGAGCTCCTCGGCCGTCTTGAACGTCTGCGCCCGCCGCCCGACGCCCTCCAAAATCCGCTCGGCCGCGGCGATCAGGCTCTGCACCCGCGCCTGCCGCTCGTCGAGCAGCGTCTGCTTGCGCGCCGCGAAGGCGTCGTGCACCTCCTCGCGCTTGCCCGCGATCTCGCCGAGGAACTCGTCGAACTCGCTGAACCGCCCGGCGAGCTCCTCGAGCTGGACCAGCAGCTTGGCCAGCTGGTCGTCGCACTTCTCCGGCGAGTCGCACAGCGCCAGCCCCGACGCGACCGTCTGGGCGAACAGCTTGAACTGCGCCGCGAACTCGGCCTTGCCCTCGCGCGTCAGCAGCTGCTTGCGCACGCTGGCGAACGTCGCCCGCACGCGCCCGTGGTGCGCGAACACCGTCGAGATGTCCTCGAGGATCTTCGTCCGCGCGACCGCGTCGCCGACCTGCAGCCCGCTGACGACCTCCGCGAGCACGTTCAGCCCGTCGCCGATCGCCGTGATGTCCTTCTCGATCGGCTCCAGGTGCTGCGCGTTGTCGACCTTCTCGAGCCGCCCGAGCACCTCGTCGAGCCGCTTGCCGACCGGCGACAGCGCCTCGCCCTTGACCAGGAAGTCGACGCACGCCTTGCTGATCCGGTCGAACTCCTCGACGAGCTGCTTCTCGAGCCCGTCGAGCGCCGGGAGGTCGATCGACCGGACCTCGCGCAGCGTGATCACCGCCCCCCGCTGGTTGCGCAGGGCCGTCAACGCCGTCATGTACTGCTCGACGCCCTTCCAGTCGGTCGGCCGCAGCGTCTTGATCAGCGCGGTCTGCCTGGTCTGCGCGTCCTGCAGCGCCTCGCGGGCGCGCCTCCGGATCGCCACGACCTTCTCGAACTCGTCGATGATGAGCTCGCCGGTCTGGCGGATCGTCCGGACATCGCCGGCGAGATCGCCGACCTCCGCGTGGCCGAGCCAGTAGTAGTTGTCGACCAGCCGCTGCGTCAGCGCGACCAGGTCCTCGTACGTCTCGCGCCGCGGGTCGTTGTTGTCGATCAGGCGGACGACGCTGAACGCCTCCGAGATCCCGCGGACCAGCTCGGCGTTGCCCACCTTGCTCAAGTAGGATCCGTCGGTCGGCGCCGCCGCGGCGAACTCGGCGCTCATGAACGGCGTCTGCCAGACCTGCATCGGGTGCAGCTGGCTCGCCTCCTCGCTCTGCGCGCGGAACACCACCAGCTTGCCGTCGCGGAACAGGCTGTACCCGTTGCACTGGATCGGGTTCGCCATCTCCTTGCGGATCAGGTTGTACGGGAACAGCACGTAGCGGCCCTGATCGCGGCGGTAGAAGACGTACAGCACGTCCTCCCCGTTCGGCGCGTCGATCCGCCGCTCGAACTCGAAAGCCCCGGCCTCGCCGCCGCCGAACTGCTTGGTGTCGCCCGTCGTCAGGTAGTACCCGCCGGGGAACACCACCCCGTGCCCCTCGGGCAGCTGCATGCAGCTCTGCCCGATCGCGTCGATCCGCGCGACCGCCTTGAGCCGCGTGTTGTAGACGAAGTGGCGCCACTTCTGCTCGCGGTACGGCAGGATCCGCAGCAGCACCAGCGGCCCGACGACCGCGTAGAAGATCTTGGCGTCGTCGAGCGCCTGGTTGCCGTCCTCGACGGGCTCGCGGTAGATCCCGAGCCCGTCCTTCGTGTTGTTCTCGACCTTGATCGTCAGGTCGCCGCCGACCGTCTCGACGAACACGAGGTCCTTGATCGACACGTGCGGGTGCTGGCCCGAGACCTGGTCCTCGCGGGTCGTCGGCGTCCACTCGAAGTCGTGCGACGCCGGCCGCGGCAGCTCGCGGTCGCCGCGGGAGTCGACGTAGCGGACCCCGCCGCGCGGCAGCACGTTCCAGTGCAGCACCTTGACGTCGGTCGCCGCCGCGCCGATCTGGAAGATCGCGAACAGCTTGGTCTCCGTGACCTTCAGCCGCTGCAGCCGCGTGTCCTTGAAGTACTTGTACAGGTCCGAGAAGTCCTTGACGAACCCCTCGCTGTCCAGAAGGCCAGGCACCTTGCCGGGCGGGGCCGGCTGCATCGCCTGGCCCTCGGGCGCATTCGCGTCGAAGGCCTGCAGCGAGAACACGTCCTCGACCGCGACCTCCTTCTTCATCCCGAAGAACACGTTGTAGCCGAGCAGCAGGTGGCCGCCGGCCTGGACGATGTCGGCCGGCACGCACGCGTGCTCCGTCCGCACCCGCTCGTTGGCGACGACCTGCAGCTCGCTGCCGCCGAACGCCTGCTTGCGCCGCTCGTTGAGCGCGGACGTCTTGGCGGCGAGCGCCTTGCCCTGCGCGACCAGGCGCGCGCGGATCACCTCGTAGCCGCCGCCCTCGAGCGTCTCCCCGCCGCCGCCTTCGGGCGCCTTGTCCTTCGCCTCCGCCATCGCCCCGGCCTCGCCTTACTGGATGCCGAGGTCCTTGGCCTTCTCGACCAGCGCCGACAGCTTGCGCTTCGTCGGCCCGTCGGCGTCGCGCATCAGGTCGGCGAGGAACGCCGACAGCGTCAGCTTCTGCACGTCGTCGGCCGACACCCCCTTGAGCACCGCCTTCAGGTCCTCGGGCAGGCTCTTCTTGCCGTCGATGTAGTCGCCGAGCACCTTGCGCAGCACGTCGCTGTGGTCGACCGCGCCGTCGATCGACTGCGCCGTGCCCACCGTCTTGACGAAGCGGTCGAAGAACGCCCCGTCGCCGCCGACGATGTTGATCTTCGCGTGCTCGAGCGCCACGCTGAGCACCTTCGCCTGGGCCTCGGCGATCGTCTTCTGCGCCGCGATCGCCGCGAGCTGGACGTCGCGGTCGCGCTCGAGCTGCAGGCGGAACTCCTCGTGCGCGCGCGGCTCGCCGGCCATGTTCTGCATCGCCTTGGCCTTCTCGGCCAGGCCGACCGCCTCGGCGAGCAGCTTCTCGCGGATCGCCACCGCCTGCGCCACGCCCTGCTTCTCGAGCGCCGTCGCCTGCGCCACGCCCTGCTTCTCGAGCGCCGCCGCGTCGGCCTCCTTCACCTTCACGTGCGCGAGGCCCTTCATCTCCTCGCCGCTCGCCTCGACGGAGAAGCGCTCGCGCGCGACCGTGTTCTCGGCCATGCCGCGCTTCTCGATCGCGCCGGCCTCGGCCTCGGCGACGCGGACCTTCGCCATCCCGAGCTTCTCGGTCGCCACCGCGTCGGCCTCCTTGACGCGCACCTGCGCGAGCCCCGACGCCGCCTCGGCCGCCTGCACGCCCTCGGCCTCGCGGATCTTCGCCTTCGCCTGCTTGTCGGCCGCCTCGAGCGACGCCTCGGCGAGGATCAGCTGCTTCTTCGCCTCGAACTTGGCGACCTCTTCGCCGGCCTGGGCGCTCTTGACGTCCTTGACCAGGCGCTCCTGCGCCTCGCCCTCGGCCTTGATCACCCGCGAGTCCTTGGTCCGGTTGGCGTCGGCGAGCACGCGGACGTCCTTCGTGCGCTCCTCCTCCTCGGCGACCGTCTTCTCGACCGCGACGCGCTCGCGCACGACGTCGGCGATCGCCTTGCGCTCGATCTCCAGCGCCTTCTCCTTCTCGATCCGCAGCAGCTCGACCGCCCGCTCGCGCGCGATCGCCTCGGTCGAGCGCGCCTTCTCGACGCGCTCCGTCTCGACCAGCACCTCGCGCTCCTTCGCCTTCTCGGCGATCAGGATCGCGCGCTCCTTGTCCTGCTCGGCCTTGCCGATCTCGGCCTCGTTGCCCTGCTGGACGATCTGCGTCTTCTTGTGCTCCTCGCTGGCGACCCGCAGCGCCTCGTTCTGCTCGCGGGCCTGCGAGATCGCGATCTCCTTCGCCTTCTTCGCCTCGGCGTCGGCGCGCTGCTGCTCGTAGCGGAACACCGCCTCGTCGGCCGCGAGGTTCTGCGAGCCGACGTCCATCCGCTCCTTCTGCCGCAGCTCGTTGGTGCGGACGTTCTGGCCCGCCGTGATCTCGGTGATCTTCCGGATGCCCTGGGCGTCGAGGATGTTGTGCGGGTCGAGCGACGACAGCGGCGTCTGCTCGAGGTAGTCGATCGCCGCGTCGTCGAGGATGTAGCCGTTGAGGTCGCGGCCGATCACCTCGATCAGCTCGTCCTTGAACTGCTCGCGCTTGGTGTACAGCTCCTCGAACATCAGCCGCTTACCGACCGTCTTCAGCGCCTCGGAGAACTTGGCCGAGAACAGCTCGTCGAGCGTCTGCTGGTCCGACGCGCGCGCGCAGCCGATCGACTGCGCCACCTTGAGCACGTCCTCCGGCGTCTTGTTGACGCGGACGAAGAACGTCACCTTGATGTCGGCGCGGATGTTGTCGGCGCAGATCAGGCCGTCCTTGCCGCGGCGGTCGATGTCGATCGTCTTGACCGAGATGTCCATCATCTCGGCGCGGTGGATGATCGGCAGCACCGTCGTGCCGGTGAAGAACACCTGCGCCCCGCCGCGCTTGTTGACGATCAGCGCCTTGCCCTGATCGACCTGGCGGTAAAACCGCGAGATGATGAAGCCGAGGCCGAAAAGGCCGACCAGGCCAAGACCGACGAGGGTGAGAACGATCAGGATCTCGGGGGACATTGGACCTCAGACTGCTCCGTTCGTGCCCCGCCGGCCCTCTAGGGGCGCGGCGGGCCGTCCTTTCCGCCAGCGACCCGCTGCGCGGACTCTTCGTACGCTTCGACCGTGTACACGTGGTGCTCCGCGTCGTAGCTGACGAGCACCACCTGGATGTGCCGCGCGAGCGCGTTCGGCGTGTCGCAGCGGACCTCGACGAGGACATCGGCGCCGTCGACGTTCAGCGTCGCCTGGCCGAAGCGCTCGTCGACGCGGCCGGTCGTCACCGCGGCGACGCGCCCGACGAGCTCGCTCTTGCGGACCGGCCGGTGGGCGGGCGCCGCCCGCACGAACGCCCGCGCGACCAGCCCCGTCACCGCGCCGCCGACGAACACCGCCGCGACCGCGACCGCCGCGCCGACGAGCGGGCCGGCGAGCCCGAGCCGGCCGAGCCACAGCCCGCCGATCGCGCTGACCGCCCACGCGACCAACGCGAGCAGGCTGATCACCACCGTCGCCGGCATCTTGCCGAACCCGAGGGCCGACAGCGCGCCCGCGCCCGCCGCCGCGCCGGCCTCGATCTTCCCGGCCGCCGCGTCGACGGCCCCGTCGACCTTGGCGGCCACCGCGTCCGCGGCCCCCTCGACCTTCGCCGACACCGCGCCCTCGAGCTTCCCGGCTGTCCCGTCGAGCATGTCGCTGCCGACCGCGCCGACGATCACCAGCAGCCAGTACCCCGCGACCACGCCGAGTGCGACCGTGAAGACCACGGTCGGGAAGCCGAGGATTGTCGACAGGAACTCGTCCATGAGGGGAGAGGCGGGCCTGCATGGTGCCACACGGCCCGCGGGCCTGCCAAGGCGGCCGGCCCTCGCCTCTTTTCGCGCCTCGCGGGCGCGCGCCTGGCTACCGGGACAGCTCGTCCTTGCCGGCGCGCGCGAGCGTGAACAGCGACCTTGCGATCCCGACGGCCCCGCGCGCGCGCCTCGCCAGCCCCGATCCATAGATCGCCTTGACCGCGCCGGTGACGAGCTCGAAGGTCGCCGCGCGCACCGGGTAGAGCGCCATCCCCTGGCGCACCGGCACGCGGTCGGTGACGATCGCCTTCGCGTTGCAGCAGGCGCGCAGGCCCTCGCGGCCGTTGATCCGCCCGAAGCCCGAGATCTTCCGCCCGCCGAACGGCAGCGACTGGATCATGTAGGCGAGCCCGAAGTCGTTGACCGTCGTCATGCCGGCATCGAGCGCGCGCGCGAACCGCTCGGCGCGCGCCGGGTCGCGCGTGAACACCGACGAGCCGAGCCCGTACGGGCAGTCGTTGGCGAGCCGGATCGCCTCGTCGTCGGAGCGCACCTTGACGATCACCATCACCGGCCCGAACTGCTCCTCCTGCGTGATCCACATCGAGTGGTCGACATCGACCAGGATCGTCGGCGGGTAGAAGTTGCCCCCGAGGTCGGTCCGCGGCCGGCCGCCGCACAGCACGCGCGCCCCCTTCGCCACCGCGTCGTCGACCAGCGACTGGATGATCTCGAGCTGCCGCGGCATCGTCATCGCCCCGAGGTCGACCTCGCCGCCGGCCAGCGGCGGCCCCTGGCGCAGCGCCCGCGCCCGCGCGAGCACGTTCTCGACGAACGCGTCGTAGATCCCCTCGAACACGTACAGCCGCTCGGCGCCGACGCACATCTGCCCGCACGCGTTGAACACCCCGAACAGCGCCGTGCTGACCGCCTGCTCGAGGTCCGCGTCCTCGCACACGATCATCGGGTCCTTGCCGCCGAGCTCGAGCACCACCGGCGTCAGCGTCTCCGCGGCCGCGGCCATCACCTTGCGCCCGTTCTGCGGCGACCCGGTGAAGAACACCTTGTCGACCCCCGAGGTCACCAGCGCCGAGCCCGTCTCCCCGTAGCCGGTGACCACCTGCACGAGGTCGGGGCTGTGGCCGCGGCGGCGCAGCGCGTCCTCGAAGATCTTGACGTAGTGCAGCGACGACCACGTCGCCAGCTCGCTGACCTTGACGACCACCGCGTTGCCGGCGAAAAGCGCCGGGATCGCCGGGCAGAAGAAGTTGTGGAACGGGAAGTTCCACGGCGCGATCACCCCGATCACCCCGAGCGGCAGGTACTCGACCCGCGCCGCCTTGTGCGGCAAGAGCCCCGACGGCCGCGCCTCCGGCCGCAGGTCGTCCTCCCCGTGCGCGATCGTGTAGCGCAGCTTCTCGCAGACCGGGAAGATCTCGCCCATCGCCGCGTCGACCATCGTCTTCCCGGAATCGCGCACCGCGAGGCGACAGATCTCCTCCTGGTGCGAGACGACGTGCTTCATGATGTCCGAAAGGACAGCCCGCCGCTCGGCGAACGACGTTGCGGCCCACGCCCGCTGCGCCGCACGGGCCCGCTCGACCGCCGCGACCACGTCGGCGCGGCGCATCACCGGCACCTGGCCGAGCCGCTCGCCGGTCGCCGGATCGACGCAGACGAGCATGTCGGACGGGGCAGGCGGGGCGTGGACGAGGTCATTGGCCATGGCGGGCGCACCTTAGCGGCTTTTGCTGCGCGCCGCGGACAGACCCCTCCCCGCCCTTGAGCCGGATCACAGGGTTTGCGAAGATCGACCTCCGCCCGGGGCCACGTCATGCTCTCGCTCCTCGCCATCCTCCCCCTCGCGCTCCTGCTCGACGCGCCCGCCCTGCCGAGCAAGGCCCCGCCCGCCGCCGCGCCCAGCCAGCCGGCCCCGCCTGCGCCCGCGCCGGGCGAGCCGGCCCCGCCCGATGGCTCGTCCGGGTCGGCCGACCCGCTCGCCGCCGGCCCGCCGACCCCGCCGGCTCTGCCCCCCGAGCAGCCCGCAGCCGCCCCCGCGCCCCCATCCGCGCCGCCCCAGCCGCCCGCCTACTACCCGTACCCCTACCCCTACCCGCCGCCGTCCCAGGCCCCGGCGCCGCCGAAGCCGCGCAAGCCGATCGGCCCCGACGACGTCCCCGACGCGGTCAAGTACCGCCGGCTGGTCTTCACCAACCACTACACCCTCAACTTCGGGATCTTCTCCCCGATCCCGTCCGGCGACTTCTCGTTCTTCCTCGGCAGCAGCCTGCTCCCGCGCAAGCACAGCCTGCGCATGTTCGACTGGAACACCGCCGTCGGCTACCAGCTGACGCTCTCGGTCGGCCTCGCCGATTCGTCGACGCTCGCCGTCTCGCCCTCGCAGATCGACGGCATCTTCTTCCACCGCCACCACCTCACCGTGACCGGCATCGGCGGCCAGCGTCAGCGCTTCTACTACTCGGTCGGCGGCGGCGCCTGGTTGTGGATGAGCCAGTTCGTCGGCGTCGAGGGAGAGGCCCGGCTCGGCATCCGCTTCGCGGTCCGCGAGGACAGCCGGGCCAGCGGCGTGTTCGGCCTCCAGACCCGTCTCAGCGGCGCCGTCCGCGGCGCGCCGATGCCGCAGTTCGGCCTCTTCCTCGGCTTCATGATCTTCTGACACGAAGACCCATGAATCCCTTGAAATTTCACTCTTAATTCGCACCCGGACCTCTCGTCATGCTGCACCTCGTCGCCACCGCGCTCTCCCTCGCCTTCCAGCAGCCCGCCGCGGCCCCAGCGCGCCCCGCTCCGCCCGTGGCCCAGCCCGCGCCGTCGCAGCCCGCCGCGCCCGCCCAGCCGATGCCGGCCTGGGAGCCGACCGCAGCGACCCCGCCCGCGCAGCCGGCCCAGCCGCAGCCCGCCGCCCAGCCGCCCGCCTACGGCTACCCCCCGCAGCCGGCCCAGCCGCCGCCCGCCTACGGCTACCCCCCGCAGCCGGCCCAGCCCGCCCAGCCGCCCGCCTACGGCTACCCGCCGGCCCAACCCTACCCGCCGGCCGATCCGGCCCAGCCCGCCCAGCCGCCGCCCGCCTACGGCTACCCCCCGGCCCAGCCCTACCCGCCGGCGTACCCCTACCCGTACTACCCGTACCCGCCGCCCGCCGCGCAGACCGACCTGCCGACCCGCCCGGCGCCCGAGCCGCAGCTCCCCGAGAAGCTGACTCACCGCAAGCTGGTGCTCGCCGGGATCTTCAACCTCGGCTTTAACGTTGTGTCCCCGATCCCCTCAGGAAACTTCACTTTTTTCCTGGGCACCAACCTCCGCCCGCGGCGCAACTCCGGCAACACCTTCGACTGGAACACCGCCCTCGGCTACCAGCTGACCCTCTCCGTCGGCGGCGCCGACATCGAGACGCTCAACACCTCGCCCGTCAACTTCGACGGCATCGGCGTCTTCATCCACCGCCACCACCTGACCGCGATGGGCTACGGCGGCGCCCGGCAGCGCCTGTTCTACTCGCTCGGCGGCGGCGCCTTCTTCGTGCTGTCCCAGATCGCCGGCGTCGAGGCCGAGGGTCGCCTCGGCTACGTGTTCTCCAACCCCGAGAGCCGGACCAAGGGCATCATCGGCGGCCAGGCCCGCCTGAGCGGCGCCTTCGAGGGCATCCCGCTGCCGCAGCTCGGCGTGTTCATCGGCTTCCTGGCGTTCTAGCCTGTCCCCGAGGACAGCCACGCGCTCCCCGCGTCAGTACGCGACCTCGTGGCGCGCGCAGAACTCCTGCGCGAGCTGCCACAGCTCCGGCGTCAGCCGGGCCTGCACCTCGGCGACGATCGCCTCCGGCACGCGCTTGTAGTACGCCTGCGCGACCGCCCCGGCCATGCACGCCAGCGTGTCGGCGTCGCCGCCGAGCGAGATCGCCAGCCGGATCGCGCTCTCGACGTCGTCGCTGTCGAGGAACGCGACGATCGCCTCCGGCACCGACCCCTGGCACGACACGTCGAACGCGTAGCCCGGCCGGATCGTCGCCACCGTCCGCGCGAGGTCGTAGCCGAACCGCGCCGAGACCTCCTCGCGGATCTTCCGCTTGTCGGCGCCGCGGCGGGCCAGGAACACCGCGACCGCGAGGGCCTGCGCGCCCTTGATCCCCTCGGGGTGGTCGTGCGTGACCTCGGCGCTGCGCCTGGCCTCCGCGAGCACCTCGTCGATCGACCCCAGCGCGAACCCGACCGGGCTGACCCGCATCGCCGAGCCGTTGCCGAAGCTCTGGTACGGCCCCATGCGCTCGTCCGCCAGCCACTTGCGGAACGTCCCGCCGTAGCCGCGGTCGGGGTACCTGCGGCCGTAGGCCCGCAGCGTCGCCGCGTACGGCTTGCGGCGGAGCAGGCAGTCGGCGACCGCGAGCGTCATCACCGTGTCGTCGGTGAAGCGGCTCCCCGGCTTGAACAGCGTGAAGTCGGTCCGCTTGATGTGGGCCCGCTCGTGGACCGAGCCGATGATGTCCCCGGCGATCGCGGCGATCATGGCGGCAAGCCTACACGCCGGCGGACCGCCGTCCACCGCCGCGAGCGCGCGCGGACCCGCCGCGCGCGGCCGCGACCTCACCCACGCGCGTTGGGGGCGCCCGCGCCCGTCAGCGACGGAAGCGGACGTGGAAGTGGTCGCGGTGGCCCTTCCAGTGGCGGATGATCCCGTGGCTGCGGCCCTTGCCGCGCGGGTACTGGAACAGCTCGTCGAGCGCCGCCTCGCGGAGGCCCTTCTTCTTCGCGTGCTCGTAGAGCAGCTTCTGCAGCCCGTAGTCGAGGAAGATCGCGCGGACCTCGTTGGTGTCGATGAACGACTTGAGCAGCGCCCACGTGCGCGCGACGTCGAGGTTGTCGGCGCGCCCGGTCAGGAACCGGACCTCGCTCGCGTCGTCGCCGCGGAGCACCAGGCCGACGTCGACGTCGAGCCCCTTCTGGTGCGACTTGTGCCCGCGCAGCGGCCCGCCGCCGCGCGCGCTGATGTCGCCGACGTGGATCTGCGGCCCGCCCTTGATCCCCTTCTGCTGCGCGTAGCGCGAGATCGCGGCCTTGATCGCCTTGATCGTGTGGACTGTCCCGAAGGCCAGGTGCGGCCGCTTGATGTAGTAGTACTTGCCCGGATCGAGCGGCACGCCGATCTTGAGCACGCCCTTGTCCTCGTCCGGCGGCGCGAACGCGCCGAGCACCCCGCGGTCGATCAGCACCGCCACCTCGTCGCCCGGCTGGATCGACTTGCCGGCGTCGATCTTCTTGCGCATCGACCCCTTCTGCAGGTCCTGCAGCTCCTTGACCGTCATGCCGTGCTTCTCGGCGATCTCGCTCCACGAGTCGCCGTTCTTGACGACGTAGGTGCCCTCCTCGACGAGGTGCGGCGCGATCTCGGGGCAGACGAGGATCTTCTGCCCGACCGCCAGCACGTCCGGGTTCTTCTTGACCTTCGGGTTCAGCCGCTTGATGTCGGCCATGCGCACGCCGAACCTGCCGGCGATCCGCCCGAGGTTGTCCCCGCCGCGCACCGCGTACTCGAAGATCGGCGTGCGCCCACCGCAGCGCGGGTCCCCCTTCACCTTCTTCGGACCGACCTTCTTCGGCGGCGCCTTCGCCTTCGCCTTCGCACCCTTCTTGTTTCCGGACTTGCTCTTCGGCTCCGGCTCCGGCTCCGGCTCCGGCTCCGGCGCGATCAGCACGGGAGCCTCCTCACCCTCCTCCTCTTCCTCCTCGGGCGTCCCGGCGTCGGGCGGCGGCACCGCCAGCGCCGGCGACGCGGCGGCGTCCGGGACCCCGAGCCACAGGGCCGCCACCACGGCGAACGCCCCGCTCAGGCTGCGAAGGAGGCTCTTCTCGGTCGGTCGCATGTGCGCTCCTGGGCAAGAACAGGCCGGGCGGCCCGCGCGGCGGCCTTAGACCGCGTCGGCGGCGCCAGATTCACCCGGCGGCGCCCCGTCCGGCAAATTTCCCCGCGGCACGCCTCTGCGGGCTCCCCGCGGCGACCTGCCCTCGCGGCCCCCCGTCCGCGCCTGATATACCGACAACCATCATGGAAAGCGTCGTCATCCAGGGCGTCGAGCTGCGCCTGACCCCGCCCGACGAGCTGCGCTGGCAGTGGGTCGGCCGCCCCGAGCTGAAGCGGCAGCTGCTCGCCGCCTGGACCGTCTTGGATGAACAGGATCACGCGCTGTCGCCACGTTTAGTCGGCAAGCCCGGCGTTGGCAAGACCACCCTCGCGGCCGCCGCCGCGCGCGCACTCGACCTCCCGGTCTACGTCTTCCAGGCGACGATGGACACGCGGCCCGAGGACCTGCTGATCGCCCCCGTGATCACCGACGGACAGCGCCTGCGCTACACCGCGAGCCCGCTGGTCAGCGCGATGATCACCGGCGGCGTGTGCGTGCTCGACGAGGGCAACCGCATGCCCGAGCGCAGCTGGGCCTCGCTCGCGCCGCTGCTCGACCGCCGCCGCTACGTCGAGTCGGTCGTCGCCGGCGTCAAGATCCACGCGCACCGCAACTTCCGGATCTGCGCGACGATGAACGACGACGCGAGCACCTTCGACATCCCGGAGTACATCCAGAGCCGGCTCCAGCCGCAGATCGTGATCGACTTCCCCGAGCGCGACGAGGAGCTGGCGATCCTGCAGGCCAACCTCCCGTTCGCAGGCCCGCGGATCCTCCACTACCTCGCGGTCTTCCTCGAGCGCGCGCACGAGGAGGAGCAGCCGTTCACCGTCCGCGACGGCATCAACATCGCCCGCTACGCGCTCAAGCTCGGCGCCTCCGACCGCGGCGGCCTCGACGTCAAGAAGCACGTCCGCCAGGCGACCGCGATGATCCTCGGCGAGGACGCGCTCGAGTTCCTCCCCGGCGAGGTCCCGATCGACCTCCGCTGACCTGTCCCTTCGGTCATGCTCGACGACGCCGCGATCTACCGCCCGGCCTGGCCCGACCCGCTCAGCCTCTCGCGCGACGAGCTGGCCGAGCTCGGCCTCGTGCTGCCCGGCGTCGTCGTCCTCCCGGTCCTCCACGGCCGCCTCGAGTGCGCGCAGATGGTCCGCCGCGCCATCGAGAAGCTGACCCCCGCCGCGATCGCCGTCGAGTACCCTGCGAGCCTCGCCGAGCACCTGCGCCGCGCCGTCGGCCGCCTCCCGCTGCTGAGCGTGATCGAGGCCGCGAGCGAGCCCGGCGGCCGCCCGCAGTACCTCGTCGTCGAGCCCGCCGACGCGCTCGTCGAGGCGGTCCGCCGCGGCCAGGAGCTCGGGATCCCCGTCCACTTCGTCGACCGCGAGCTCGCCACCTACCCGGCCGTCCGCGACAAGCTCCCCGACCCCGTCGCCGCCGAGACGGTCGGCGCGCGCGCCTTCCTCCACGCCGCGCTCGCCGCCGCCTCCGTCTCCGAGCGCGTCGCCGAGGACGACCTCCGCGAGGACGCGATGGCCCAGAACATCGCCGCGCTGGTCCGCCGCCAGTCGCTGCAGGACGCCGCCGTGCTCGCCGTGTGCGGCCTCCACCACGCCCGCGGCCTCGTCCACCGCCTCGCCGACCTGCTCGCCGCCGGCGCCCCGCCGCCCGCGCCGCTGCGCCGGATCCGTCACGAGGGACATGTCCTCTGGCACCTGTCCGATGCGTCCAGCGCCGAGGTGCTCGCCGAGCCGGCCTTCATCAACGCCGCCTACGAGCGCAGCCGCGGCACCGCCCCGCCGACCGCCCAGGTCCCCGCGACCGCCGGCGCCGTGCTCGACCTGTTCACCCGCGCGCGCCAGGCCCCGCCGAGCGACCCGTTCCGCAACCCCGCGCCGCCCGACCCCGCCGACGAGCGCCCGAAGCCGACCGGCCGCATGGGCCTCCTGCTGGCGATCTGCCAGCAGGCGCGCGTCCGCTACCGCCAGCGCACCGGCGAGGACCTCCGCCCGGGCACGCTGCTGCGCCTGCTCCGCTACGGCTGCGCCTACGCGCTCGAGGAGGCCGCGCTCGCGCCCGACCTGTTCCAGCTCGTCGTCGCCGCGCGCGGCTTCGTCGACGACACCTACGCCCAGGAGGTCTGGGAGGTCGCGACCACCTACCCCTGGCAGGCCGCGCGGCCGGAGTTCCCGACGATCGACCTCTCGCTGCGCGATCTCCACGACCGCGTGCGGACGATCCGCTTCCACCCGAAGCAGCTGCAGCGCCGCCGCCGGCTGATGCGGATCGTCAAGCCGCGGCCGAAGGAGCGCCGCCCCGGCGAGTGGGCCGAGCGCTTCGAGGGCGACAGCATCTGCTCCTATCCGCCCGAGGACCTCGCGCTCGAGCAGTACGGCGCCTTCCTGCGCAAGCGGACCGAGCGGGTGCTCTCCGCCGCGCACACCCAGGTCGTCCCCTTCTCGACCAGCCTCCACGACGGCGTCGACGTGCGCGAGACCGTCCGCAACTGGCACCAGAACAACATCTACGTCCGCATCGAGCAGGCCGTCCGCGGCAAGCCCGGCGCGGTCGTGGTCGTCTTCGACGACGAGCCGCTGGCCGACGCGCGCGGCGAGCCGAAGTTCACCTGGCACATGACCTGGCAGGGCGAGCACGAGGACGAGGGCGACATGGCGCTCTACGCGACCGACCCGTTCGCCGAGCTCGTCGGCCCGGGCATCGGCCGCGCGCGCTACGGCGGCTTCCTGCTCAACCGGCCGCCCGGGCAGATGTTCGGCGTCTGGGAGGACGCGCACTTCGGCGACGCCAAGACCAAGGCCGAGGTGCTGCTGCGCGCCGCGCTCGACTACTCGAGCGAGCGCCTGGTCGTCTACGTCGCGGCCGCCCCGCCCAGGCCCGCGCTGCGCCACCTCGCGCAGCGCATGGACAAGAAGATCGTCTACGTCCCGATCGGCCAGCTGAGCCCGGTCGCGCTCGGGCGCCTGCGCGTCTTCCACGTCCTCAGCGACAAGGGCGTGCGGGCCGTCGCGCGCCGCTACATCCGCGACTGACCGCCCCGTCGCGCGCGTGCCCGGGCTCACCCGGACCCGCCCGACCCGTAAAAATTGTCTCCCCGCGCCGGACCGCTACCATGCACCCTCGCGTGAACACGTCGCGGTCGCCCGGCGTCCTTCACGCAACGTTCGCACCAGGACTACTCGATATGCGCACCCGTCTCCTCGCCTCGCTCCTCTGTCTCACTGCCCTCGCCGCCTGCAGCCAGGACAACCCGCCGGGCTCGCTGATCGTGCCCTTCACCATCGGCGCCGACATCGGCTGCACCGCCCTCGGCGTCGAGCAGGTCAAGGTCGATCTGTGGAGCATGCCGGCCGAGGGCGCCATGGGCACGATGGTCGACTCCGCCACCGTCTCGTGCAGCGACGGCCAGGCCGAGTTCACCAACCTCGCCGCCGGCCGCTACGAGGTCCGCGCCGCGGGCACCGACGCCGAGGGCATCGTCATCGTCGACAACGGCGGCAAGGCCAACCCCGACACCGCCGAGGTCCTCTCCGGCACCGAGAGCACCGCCGACGACGTCAACATGAGCATCACCCCGGCCGAGCTGCTCGTCCGCTGGCAGCTCAACGGCGGCTTCGGCCAGTGCACCGACGTCCCCGCGACCCAGTTCGTCGTCAAGGCCTACTCCAACAACGGCGGCACCGAGATGTACGAGTACGCCTTCGACTGCGACCCGATCGAGGACCAGGTCGACGGCTACAACACCGTGATCGACGACGGCCGCAACATCGAGGGCGACGAGCTCGACCTCGTCACGATCATGCCGGTCAACGCCATGGGCGCCGACGTCGTCGTCGACCCGCTCTACTTCCAGATGACCCCGCCGGGCTACGGCCGGACCGTCAAGCTGACCGGGCTCCTCCAGTGCATGGGCGACGCGTGCACGTTCTCGTGCGCCGCGGCCGACCCGACCGATCCCGATCCGATGGACACCAAGCCGTACTGCCTCGTCGACTGACGACGTCGCGCCCTCGCGCGCCGTCTGTCCTCGCGGCCAGTTTCGCCCGCGCTCGCGCCCGCGCCCACCCGCGCGGGCGCGCCGCGTTGATGCGGCGGGTGTTTCGCTCGCCCGCCCGGCGGCCGGACGCGCCGCGTCGCGCCGCCTCCGCGCGATAACGACGTCGCGCCGCCCCGCCCCGCCGCGCTCCGGTCGGCGTTCCCGCCGTGGTGGCTTTGTGCCAGGATGACAGCACCTGGCAACATGTCGCCCCTCGTCGCGTGGATAGCGGCCGTCGCGGTCGCGTCGTCGTCGGCCTCGCCGCCTGGCGAGCGCCCCAACCCGGGGGAGCCGGTCGACAGCCGCGTCGTCGCCGTCACCCTCGACCTCGGCCCCCCGCTCGTCCGCCGCATGGGCCTGCGGATCACCGTCCGCCGCGCCGGCGACGATCCGGTGCTGCGCCGCCCCGTCGACGTCCACGAGCTCCCGCGGCCGGCGACCAGCGACGATCCGCCGTCGGTCGCCCAGATCGGGCTCGGCCCCGGCGCATACATCCTCGAGGCCGAGGCCCCGGGCTTCCTCCCGAGCACGCGCGCCGTCACCGTCGACCCCGACGCCCCGCCCGGCCAGGTCGACTGGCAGCTGCTCCCCGACACCGCGCACCGGACCGTCCGCTTCCCGATCGCCGCCGGCACCGCAGCCCAGCCGACCATCGTCTTGACGGCGCGCCACCTCGCCGGCGAGCAGGACCCGGTCGCCTGCACCGCCCGCCGCGTCCCCTGCGAGCTCCGCCTGCGCCGCGGCGAGTGGGAGGTCGAGGCCCGGGCCCCCGGCTACGTCCCGCTGCGCCGCGTCTTCACCGTCGGCGACCCCGAGGTCCAGGACGTCGAGCTGTCCCTCTCGCCAGGTCTGATCGACCACACGCTGCCCTCGGCGCCGCCCGAGCCGCCGCCGGTCGGCCCGACCCCGCCGTCCGACGTCCCGGCCCCCCGCGGCGGCGGCGACAAGAAGCTGCTCGCCGGCCTCGCGCTCGCCGGCGTCCCGCTGGTCGCCGGCGGCCTCGCGCTCGCCGTCGTCGGCCGCGTGCGCTTCGGCCAGTACGTCCGCTCGTCCGAGTGCGACACCTACGGCAGGACCTGCGCCGACCGGATCATCCCGCAGATCCACACCGCCGGCGCCGGCACCGGCCTGCTCGGCGCCGGCCTCGGCCTCGCGCTCGGCGGCCTCGCCCCGATCCGCGGCGGCCGCACCGGCTGGGTCGCCGGCCTGACGATCGGCGGCGCGCTGACCGTCGCCGGCGGCGCCTGGCTGGCCGGCAACTCCGTCCTGCTCGACCGCACCCTCAAGACCGGCCCGCTCGACGAGATCGGCGCGCGCAACGATCGACGGATGATCTCCTCCTTCCTGCTCGGCACCGGCCTCGGCCTGCTGACCAGCGGCATCACGGCCGGCGTGCTCGTCGGCCGGCGCGGCGCCGCCGTCTCGTCGATCGCCCGCCGCTCGCAGCTCAGCCCGTACGCCGGCCCCACCGGCGCCGGCCTGACCCTCTCCGGCCGCTTCTGATCCGCCGCTTCGGCCATGCTCCCGAGATCCTGCCCTCGGGGACCTGCGCTTCACAGCCTGTCCCCCTGGACATGTCGCCGACGCCGTGGCTCACGCACCCGCCCGCTCCGCACCCGCCCGCTCGCCTCGCCGCCGGACCCGGCCCCGCGCATCGCGCCCGCCGTCCGCCGGCCCGCGCCCGTTCGCCTCGCCGCCCGCGGCTACAGTCCGCGCGCCCACTCGGGCCGCAGCGCGACCTCGCCGGCGAGCGCCGCGTCGATCGTCGCCACGATCGCCGCGCGATCCTTCGGCAGCCGGCCGCCGAGCGCCAGGTAGTTCGACGCGTGGTTGGTGCGCAGCACCGCGTCGGTCGGCCGCGCCTCGTCGACGATCGTCCGCAGCTCGCCGAGCATCGCCATGATCGACGGAAGCGCGAAGCGCCCGCGCGCCTGCAGCTTGTGCAGCGGCGTGCCCGGCACCACCGTCGTCGTCAGCGCGCCGACGTACGCGGGGTCCATCGCCGTGATCAGCCGCGCCGTCCCCTCCGCGTGCTCGCGCGCGCGCTCGGTGCCGGCGATCCCGAGCAGCACGATCACGCTGAGCTCGATCCCGGCCGCCCGCGCGCGCGCGGCCGCCTCCGCGTGCTCGGCGAACGTCGAGCCCTTGGCGATCCGCTTGAGCGTCGCGTCGTCGCCCGACTCCGGCCCGACGTACAACCGCGACAGCCCGGCCGCGCGCAGCGTCGCCAGCTCCTCCGGCGTCTTCTGCAGGATGTTGATCGCCGTCGCGTAGCACGACACCCGCCGCAGCAGCGGGAACCCGGCCTGCGCCGCCGCGAGCAGCGGCAGCCAATTCTCCATCGGCATCCCGAGCGCGTCGCCGTCGGCGACGAACACCTTGTCGACGCGGCTGCGGGCGATCGCCGCCGCCGTCCGCAGGTCCTCGAGCACCGCGTCCGTCTCGCGCACGCGGTAGACCTTCTCACGGTACATGTCGCAGTACGTGCAGCGGTTCCACGAGCAGCCGATCGTCGCCTGAACGATGTACGCGTCGGCCTCGGAGGGCGGGCGGTAGATCTTGCCTTCGTAGCGCATGAACAAGCCCTGGCGAGCACCATAGCCCTCCGCCCGCCCCCTGTGTCCCGCGCCGCGCGACGAGCCTCCTCACGCGCGACCCCTCGCCGCGGCCGCGCCCGCCGCGAAGCGCGCTTTTGCGCCGAGCCCGCAGCCCCCGGCCGTGTATGCTTCAGGGCCCAGAGATGACGATCGCCGACACGCAAGCCAGCCTCGAAGCTCTCCAGCACAGCCTCGCGGCGCTCCTGCGCGAGGTCCAGACCGTCATCGTCGGCCAGGACGACACCCTCCGCGGCATCATCACCTGCCTCCTGGCCGGCGGCCACGGCCTGCTCGAGGGCGTCCCCGGCCTCGGCAAGACGCTGATGATCCGCACCCTCGCCGCCGCGGTCGACCTCTCGTTCGCCCGGATCCAGTTCACCCCCGACCTGATGCCCGCCGACATCGTCGGCACCTCGGTCCTCGTCGACCGGCCCGGCGGCGGCCGCGAGCTCGCGTTCCAGCCGGGCCCGATCTTCAACCACATCGTCCTCGCCGACGAGATCAACCGCGCCACCCCGAAGACCCAGTCCGCCCTGCTCGAGGCGATGGCCGAGGGCCAGGTGACCGCCGGCGGCAAGACGCGCGGCCTGCCCGAGCCGTTCCTCGTGCTCGCCACCCAGAACCCGCTCGAGATGGAGGGCACCTACCCGCTGCCCGAGGCCCAGCTCGACCGCTTCCTCTTCAAGATCGACGTCCCCTTCCCCGGCGAGCGCGAGCTGCTGGCGATCCTCGACCGCACCACCGGCACCAAGTCCGCCAGCGCCCGGCCCGTGCTCGACGGCCCGACCCTGCTCAAGATGCGCCAGTTCGTCCGCGCCGTGCCCGTCGCCGCCAGCGTCGCCGAGTACGTCGTCCGCGTCCTGCGCGCGACCCACCCCGACGACGCCCGCGCCCCCGACCTCGTCAAGCGCTACGTCCGCTTCGGCGGCAGCCCGCGCGGCGCCCAGGCCGTCCTGCTCGCCGCGCGGATCCGCTGCGTCATGGACGGCCGCAAGTCGCCCTCGATCGACGACGTCCGCGCCGTCGCCCCGAGCGCCCTGCGCCACCGCGTGATCCTCAACTTCGAGGGCGAAGCCGAGGGCGTCGGGATCGACAAGGTCCTCGCGCAGGTCCTGACCAGCGTCCCCGCCGACGCCAAGTAGAGATCGCGTGGCCCTGTGGAACCGCAAGCCCGACAAGCCGGCGGCCGCGGCGCCCGCCGAGGACCTGTTTAACGAGGCCTTCCTGGCCAAGCTCGAGCTCCTGCAGGTGATCGCGCGGCGCCTGTTCCGCGGCAAGCAGCGCGCCGAACGCAAGACCCGCAAGGTCGGCAGCGGCCTCGAGTTCGCCGACCACCGCGAGTACAGCCCCGGCGACGACATCCGCAACCTCGACTGGGGCGTCCTGATGCGCCTCGAGCAGACCCTCGTCCGCCTCTACGAGGAGGACGAGGACCTCCCGATCCGCGTCGCCGTCGACGTCAGCGACTCGATGTCGACCTCCGGCGGGGCCAAGCTGCGCTACGCCCAGCAGATCGCCGCCGCGCTCGCCTACGTCGGCCTCGCCAACCTCGACCGCGTCGGCCTGACCTGCTTCAGCCGCGGCGTACACACCACCCTGCCGGCCGTCCGCGGCAAGGGCCGGATCTTCCGCGTCTTCGACTTCCTGCGCGGCGCCCCCCGCGGCGGCCCGACCGACCTGCGCGCCGCCTGCGGCCGCCTCGCCGCCGAGAGCGCCCAGCCCGGCCTCACCGTCGTCCTCAGCGACTTCTACGACCTGGGCGGCGCGTTCGACGGCCTCAACCTGCTGCGCTTCCGCAAGCACGAGCCGATCGCCATCCAGGTCCTCGACCCCCGCGAGTTCAACCCCGAGCACAGCGGCCTGCGCGGCGACGTCACCCTCGTCGACGTCGAGGGCGGCCCCGGCCGCGAGGTCACCCTGAGCCCCGCCACCCTGCGCGCCTACGCCGAGGCCCACGAGCGCTTCTGCCAGACCCTCGCCCAGAGCTGCCGCAGCCGCGGGATCCCCTACTTCCGCGCCGAGACCACCGTCCCGTTCGACGAGCTGGTCCTCCGCATGTTCCGCACGGGGGGCCTGCTCCGATGAGCATGCCCCTCCAAACATGCCCCGAGCGCCAGGTCTTCCGGGACCTGCCCCTCCGGACGCGCCCCGCGGGCCACGACCGCCCGGCGCCCCGCCTGTCCCTCCGAGCATGCCCTGCGCGCCGCCCGGCCCTCGCGCCCGGGCCGACGCCCCGCCTGTCCTCGCGGGCGCACGCCGGGCGCCCGGTCCGCGGGCCCGCGCACCTCCTGTCCCACGGGACATGTCCCGCGCGCCGCACCGGAGGCCCGCGGTGATCCTCGCCGGCTGGACCCTCCCGGAGATCCTCCCGGTCTTCGCCGCCGGCGCGGTCGCGATCACCGCGCTGTACCTCCTGCGGATGCGCCGGCGCCAGGTCGTCGTCCCGTTCGCCGCGCTGTGGCAGCGGGTCACCCGCGAGAGCGACACCCGCCGCCTGTGGAAGAAGCTCCGGCGCCTGCTCAGCTGGCTGTTCCAGCTCCTCCTGCTCGCCCTCCTGTGCGCCGCGCTCGGCGACCCGCGCCCCGACTCCTGGCTGCGCGAGCCGCAGACGGTCGCGATCGTCGTCGACCGCTCCGCCAGCACGGCGGGCCCCGCCGCGGGCGAGCCCGACGTCACCCGCCTCGAGATCCTCCTCCGCCGCGCCCGCGCCGAGCTCGCCGCGCTCGGCCCGACCGACCGCGCCCTCGTGATCGCCGCCGGCGCCGAGGTCGACGTCCCCGGCCCGATCAGCCGCGACGCCGCCCCGCTGCTGCGCGCCCTCGACGCGATCGCCCCCGGCCCCGGCGAGGCCGACCTCGAGCGCGGCCTCGCGCTCGCCCGCGCCGCGCTCGCCGGCCAGCCCGGCCCGCGGATCCTCGTCCTCACCGACGGCGCCCTCGACGCGCCCGCCGAGGCCGCCCTGCTCGCCTGCACTTCGGGACAGGCTCCCGGGGACAGCCCCGACGCCCCCGCGATCCCGTGCCGGGTCGCGCGCGCCGGCGGCCCGGCCGACAACCTCGCGCTCGTCGCCTTCGCCGCCCGCCGCTACCCCGAGGACCGTGAGCGCGTCGAGGTCCTCGCCGAGGTCCACAACCTCGGCGACGCCCCCGCGACCGCGGTCCTCGAGGTCACCGCCGACGGCCTCTCCGTCGGCCGCACCGAATTGAGCCTCGGCCCCGGCGAGCGCCGGCGCGAGCTGCTGCGCGGCCTCGACGCCGCCCGCACCCGCCTCGTCGCCGTCCTGTCCCCCGGGCCAGGCGCCGACCCTGCAACCCTCGGCCCGCCCGCCGACGACCGCGCCTACGCCGTCGTCCCGCCGCTCTCCCCGTTCAAGGTCGTCCTCGTCACCGACGGCACCGACCTGTTCCTTGAGGCAGCCCTGCTCACCTTGCAGGATCACATCCAGCTGACCGGCATCGGCCCCGCGCAGGCCTCCTCGCACCCCGCGCTCGCCGAGGCCGACCTCGTCATCTTCGACGTCGGCGACAACCCGCTCCCCGACCCGCTGCCGAGCGCCGACCTGATCGTCTTCGACCCCGCGCGCCGCCCCGACTCGCCCTCGCCGGTCCGCGGCGCCGGCGAGCTGGTGCGCCCCTTCCTCACCGAGCAGCTGCAGACCCACCCCTTGCTCGTCGGCGTCGTCCTCAAGGACGTCAACCTCGCCCGCGGCACCCGCCTCGCCGCCGAGCCGGGCGACACCGTCTTGATCCGCAGCCTCGGCGAGCCGATCGCCCTGCTGCGCCGCGACCCCGGCGACGACAGCCGGCGCCCGCGGGCGATCCTCGCCCTCGGCTTCGACCCGCGCCAGACCGACCTGCCCCTTCGGACAGCCTTCCCTCTGTTCGTCGCCAACGCGATCGCCTACTTCGAGCAGAGCCGCCCCGGCTTCGTCGCCAGCGTCCCCGTCGGCGCCAGCCGCCCGATCGCCGCCGCCGAGCTCGGCCTCGAGTCGCTCGGCCTCACCCGGGTCGAGGTCCGCGGCCCCGAGCCCGACGACGCCGCGCGCCCGACCCCCGTCGACGCCGCCGGCGTCTTCCGCATGCGCGCCATGTCCCCCGGCATCTACCGGATCCGCGCCGTCGACGGCGCCTCCGCCGGCGCCGAGGTCCTGCTCGCCGTCAACCAGGCCAGCGTCGCCGCCAGCGACCTCCACGACCGCCTCGGCGACCTCCCCGACGCCGCCCTCGCCGGCCCCCCGCCGGCCCCCGTCCCCGTCCGCGACGAGCCCCTCTGGGCCCTCCTCCTCCTCGCCGCCGTCGTCCTGATCACCGTCGAGTGGTCCCTCTACCACCGCCGCGTCACCGTCTGACCCCGCCGCCTCTCGAGCCCCGCCACACCTGCTCGAAAGGACACCTGCATCGGGCCGGGCATGCGAGGCGCCCTCGGCAAGTTGCCCTCGCCGGACTCAAGTCTCCGCGTAAGCCAGCTTCTTCCCCCAGTCGGTCTCGCGCGCGAACCGCAGCTGGTTGACGAAGAACTCCTCGACCCGCGGCGCCACGACCCCCGCCGGCTCCAACGCGGCCCGCGCCACCGACGTATCGAAGAACAGCCGCAGCGACATGTACGGCGTGTACACGCGCCCCGTCGTCAGGATCCGGCGCAGCCGGCCGAACGTCAGCCGGTCGACCAGCGGACGCGCGCGGATGAACCACTTCGGCTCGACGAAGATCGGCGGCTTGCACCCGAAGAACGCCGCCGCCGCCTCGCCGAGCTGCGCCAGGCTGGCGGCCCGCTCCGGCCCGGCGCACAGGTGGTACGCCTGTCCGAACCGACCTGTCTGTTTGCGCAGGTGGCAGATCCCGCGGACCACGAAGTCCGACGGCACCACATCGATCACCGCGTCGGGCCGGCCGGGGACCAGGCGGAACCCGCGGGTGAAGATCTTGAGCGGCCAGTAGAGCACCTTGAAGCTCGACGTCCGGCCCGTCTGCGAGTCGCCGACGATGATGCTCGGGCGGTAGATCGCCGCCGGCTGCTCCTGCGCGCGCGCGCGGACCAGCGCCTCCGCCTCGAGCTTCGTCTGCTCGTACGTGTTGTGGAACGCCTGCCCGACGTCGAGCTCCGTCTCGCGCGCCGTCCCCGTGCGGTCGCCCGCCACGTACGCCGTCCCGACGTAGTCGAGGGGGCAGCCGGCCGCGCGCGCCAGGTCGAGCATCTTGCGCGTCCCCTCGACGTTGATCGCCCGCGCCTGCGCCAGCGGCAGCGCGAAGCTGACCGACGCCGCCCCGTGGATCACCCCGACCGTCCGTCCGACCAGCGCCGCGTGGCTCGCCGCGTCGAGCCCGAGCTGGTCGCGCTCGAGGTCCGCGCGCACGATCTCGACCCGCCGCTGTGCCGCCGCCAGCGCCTCGCCGGTCAGGCGGTCGCCGAGCACCGCCAGCCCGCGCGCGCGCGCCTCCGCCTCGTCGCGCCCGCGGATCAGCAGCGCCAGCCGCGTGTCGGGCTCCTCGCGCAGCAGGTGGTGGACCAGCTCGCGGCCCAGAAATCCGGTCGCACCGGTGAGGACGAGGACTCCGCCAGACATCGCCGCGCACAATCGCTCGCCGGTGCGCCGCCGGTCAAGCGGTGATCCGGGCGACACGGCCGACGCCACGGACCTCGCCCACACTCCCGGCCATGACCCGGCCCAGCCCGCTCACCGCCGCCGACCGGATCGTCCTCGCCCTGCTCGCCTTCTTCGTCGCCGTCGGCCTCACGCTCGAGCTCTACTGGGTCCTCTACAACCACGAGCTCGTCGCGCGGGCCGACCACGAGCTGCCGGCCCGGCTGTTCAAGATCTACGGCGAAGCCGACCGCGGCTACTACGACCGGATCTCCCCGACCGCCGTCGGCCTCGAGCAGATCAACGTCTTCGTCACCCAGCTCGTCAACCTCTGGCTGATCGGGGCCGTCGCCCGGCGCGCGTGGTACCGCCACCTCCTGCAGCTCGTCGTCGGCACCTACCTCAGCTACTCGGTCGTCCTCTACTTCTGGTCCGCGCACGCCTGCGGCTACCCGGACATGCGCGCCCCCTCGGCCTACGCCTACTTCCTGTTCTACGCGCCCAACCTGCCCTGGCTGCTCGGCTACGGCTTCCTCGCCGTCCAGTCCGCGCGCGCTCTCGCCAGGCGCCTGCGCGCCGGCGATCCGGCGTGACCGAAAACGCCCGCCCAGCCGCGCGGGCCGTTCGGGCATACTCGGGCTCCTGGAGGGGCCCGTGACGAGCGCCCGGACGAAGGTGGACGACCCCCTGGTGGCCAGCGATCTCGCCGCAGTGCGCCGCCGGCTCGAGGACGACCCCGACGCGCTCGCCGCGCTCGGCCGCCTCGTCGATCGCCTCGCCGTCGATCGCCCGCTGAGCCTGATCCAGCTCTACACGGTCAGCCACGACCTGCGGACCCACCTCGGCGCGATCCTCGGCTACGCCGACCTCCTGCGCGAGGATCCCGGCCTCGGCGGCGAGCAGCGCGGCCACGTCGAGGTCATCCACCGCAGCGCCCACGAGCTGTGGTCGCTCGTCGCCGAGCTCACCGGCAGCGTCCGCGACACCATCCGCCAGCGCGACGGCTTCGACCTGCACGACCTCTTCGACGGCCTCGCCGACATGCTCTGCCTGCGCGCCGCCGGCGTCGGCGTCGCCCTCCGCTTCGACCGCCCCGCCGACCTCCCGCGCCGGATCTACTCCGACACCGGCCCGCTGCGCCACCTCCTGCTCGAGCTGATCGGCAACCTGCTCGAGGTCCCGCGCGGCGACACCGTCGCCGTCCGCGTCCAGCTCGACCGCACCCCCGGCGTCGCCACCGGGCTCCTCCGCTGCACGATCTCCGCCCCCGGCCTCGTGCCCGCCGAGCTGCGCCTGCGCCCGCTCGTCCGCGGCGACGGCTCCGGCCTGCAGCAGGGCGACGCCACCGTCGGCCTCGAGGCGGCCGAGGCGTTCGCCCGCGACCTCGGCGGCAGCCTGTTCTCCGCCCCCGGCCAGCTGCTCGTCTCGCTGCCTGTCGGCCTCGGCCCCGACACCGACCCCGTCCGCGAGGGCCGCAAGATCCTCGGCCTCGTGCCCGGCCAGGGCGAGCTGCGGATCCTCGTCGCCGAGGACCGCTGGCAGAGCCGCCAGCTGCTCGTCCAGACCCTCGGGCGCGTCGGCTTCGCCGTCCGCGAGGCCGCCGACGGCCGCGAGGCGCTGCACATCTGGGAGACCTGGCACCCGCACCTCGTGTGGATGGACATGCGGATGCCGGTCGTCTCCGGCCTCGACGCGACCCGCCGGATCAAGCAGAGCCCGCGCGGCGCCGGCACGATCGTCGTCGCCCTGACCGCCAGCGCCTTCGAGACCGACGAGGCGACCGCCCGCGCCGCCGGCTGCGACGACTTCGTGCGCAAGCCCCTGCAGCTGCCGCAGATCTTCGCCAAGCTGGCCGAGCACCTCGGCGTCCGCTACCTCTACGAGGAGCCGGGCGCCCCGGAGCGGCTCGACCAGGGCGCCCTGTGCGGCCTGCCCCCGCCGTGGCTGTCCGCGCTCCAGCAGGCCAGCGTCCAGGCCGACGTCGGGGCGATCCGGCGGATGATCGAGTTCATTCGGGGCCAGGCGCCGCGCGCCGCCGCGGTGTTGCTCGACCTCGCCGAGCAGTATAACTACCCCGCCATCATCGACCTGACACGCCACGCGATCCAGGCCGCGCGAGGAGCCACATGAGCGAGCAACCATACCAGCCCGCGCGGGGCGACATCCTCGTCGTCGACGACACGCTCGTCAACCTGCGGATCTTGACCGAGATGCTCGCCGCCCAGGGCTACAAGGTCCGCCCGGTCACCAACGGCCCGCAGGCGTTACAGGCCGCGGCGGCCGCCGCGCCCGACCTCGTCCTGCTCGACATCAACATGCCCGGCATGACCGGCTACGAGGTCTGCCAGCAGCTCAAGGCCCAGCCCGAGACCCGCGACGTCCCGGTGATCTTCATGAGCGCCCGCGACGAGGTCCTCGACAAGATCCGCGCCTTCGAGGTCGGCGGCGTCGACTACGTCACCAAGCCGTTCCACCTCGAGGAGCTGCTCGCCCGCGTCGCCACCCACGTGTCGCTCCGCGCCCTCCAGCGCCAGCTCGAGGACGCCCGCTTCCTCGCCGAGAGCGCCGCCGCGGCCCTCGCCGACGAGAAGCGCCGCAGCGACGACCTCCTTTACAGCATGCTCCCGCCCTCGGTCGCCAACGCCCTCCGCGAGGGCCGCAGCGTCGTCGGCGACCACTACCCCTCGGTCACCGTCCTGTTCTGCGACATCGTCGACTACACGCAGGCCGCGTCCGACCACTCGCCGCTGGTGATCTTCGAGCTGCTCAGCCGCCTGTACACCCGCTTCGACGCGCTGATCGAGCGCCACCCGGTCTACAAGATCGAGACCGTCGGCGACTGCTACGTCGTCGCCGGCGGCGTCCCCGACCCGAACCCGCGCCACGCCGACGCGATCCTCGACGTCGCGCTCGACATGCTCGACGCGGTCTCCGGGATGACGCTGCCGACCGGCGCCCCGCTGCAGATCCGGATCGGGGTCAACTCCGGCCCGGTGGTCGCGGGGGTGGTCGGCACCAAGATGCCGCGCTTCTGCCTGTACGGCGACACCGTCAACATCGCCAGCCGGATGGAGACGACGAGCCTGCCGATGCGCGCGCACATCAGCCAGTCGACGTACGCGCTGATCGACCCGTCGCGCTACAAGGTCGAGGAGCGCGGCGAGGTCGCGCTCAAGGGTCGCGGCCAGATGCGCACCTACTTCGTCGAGCGGGCCTGACCGCGCACTCCCGGCTCCGCCTGCGCCCCGAGCGACGGCGCGGGGACCGACGGCGCTCCGAGCGACGACGCGGGGGGCGGAGCTCCGGGCCCCGCGTCTCCTCTCACCGCGAGCGTCCCCGTGCCGGCCGTCCCCACGGCCATGTCTCGAAGAACCTGCCCCGAGGGCCCTGCCCCGAAGACCAGCCCGACGCGCACCCTCCGCTGCGTCAGCGCTCGATCGTCTCCTTGAGCTCGCGCGCCGGCTTGAAGCCGACGGTCTCGGCCCGCGGGATCTCGATCGCCTCGCCGGTCCGCGGATTGCGCCCTTGCCGCGCCTGCGTCACCTTCACCGAGAAGCTGCCGAACCCGGGGTGGACGTAGCGCCCCTCCCGCCGCAGACCCTCTGCGACGGCGCCGAACACCGCGTCGACGACCTTTCCCAGTTCCTGGACGGAGAGCTCCGGCCCGCCGCTGGCGGCGAGTTGTTGGCGAACCGTCTCGATCAGGTCGCGGCGCGTCACGGCGTCAGGCTAACACTCCGCTTCGCTGTGGGCGAACGCCCCGGGGGCATCTCACCTTGGGCACGCGAATTTCTTAAAGCTCTCATACCTGGCTACGAAACCGGACCACGTGAGCTGGACCGCGGCAAAGGAGATCCCCCGTCCCGTTCGCCACAATCCGTGCATCTGCAAGAGACTGCCTCCGTCGCCGGGATCGAGGTCGCCGCGTGCGCCGCCGGAACGCCGTACCTTGGCGCCAGGGCGAATACCTGGGAACTCGTGCCACGGTCAAGACACTCGCGATCGCGACCCGGATTCGCATCGACTACGGTATTGTCGCTGTCGCCTGCCATCACCCGCGACCGCAACAGTTGTATCGGCCCTCACAAGCCTTTCGCCGAGTGTTCCGCGGATGCGTGTCTGTACAACATCCTCGACTCTCTACTATACATCTGCGCAACCTTGCACCCCGCGGGGCCCAGCGCTAAACCCCGCGTTGCTCTAGGGTAAACGGCCGCACCTCACGCTCCACACGCCCCCACGCACCGCCTCTCAAGGAGCGAGACGACCACAATGACCAGCACCGCCAAATTCGCGTTGGGATTCATCCTCAGCCTGGCCGTCGGCACCGGCGTGCTGTCGCAGCCGACCCAACCGTCCGCCGGCTGGTTCGGAAATTGTTTGATCTGCAAGTGGGACCCGTGGGGCGGCCCCGCCTTCTGCGCCGTCACCACCGGCGCCGGCTGGTGGGGCTGCTTCGCCAGCGGCTACAAGTGCACCCAGGGCGGCAACCCGTGCGGCAAGAAGGCGCCGACCCCGGGCGTCGTCAAGGGGTCGACCATCACAGGAAGAGATCTCGCGAGCCCCTGATCCCGGCGTCACGCCCATGACTCCGAAGAAGCTCGCCATCACCGTCGCCGGCCTGGTCGCCGCCTGCGCCCTCCTCTCGTACGGGGCCTCGGAGAGGCTCGCCGGCCTGCGCCACGGCCCCGGCAACACCGCCTCGGCCAAGAACCGCGGCCCCGGCTACGGCTCCTATCTCCAGGTCGCCGGCGTCCAGCCGCTCGACTACGACGCCGCCGACAAGGGCGCTCGCCGCGACGGGGACGCGTGGGTCCTCGGCGACGTCGACCTCGAGGCCGTCCGCGCCGCCGTCGAGGACCCACAGAACCTCGACGCCCTCGCCGCCGCCGACCCCAAGAAGTGGATGCCGACGCAGACCTGGAAGCTCCGCCACGGCGGCGCCTCCCCCTTCGCCGTCGCCAAGGAGCACTGCGGCGCCCGCCACCTCGCCCGCATGGAGGCCGTGTGCATGGCCGACATCGACGTCGTCGTCGAGCGCCAGGGCCTCAGCGAGGGCCACGTCGTCTACGCCCGCCCGCGCACCCCCGAGAACGCGACCGACGACTGCCGCGCCTACGCCGACTGCATCGCCAAGAACGCCTGGCTCGACCGCCCGACCCCGCTCCCCGACGAGTCCGAGCCGCTCTACGCGTTCGCGGCTGGCGACGTCCGCCTGCCCCTGCACGGCACCAAGGCCGACTGGCAGGTGAGCATGCAGGCCGACATCGAGCTCGTCACGGGCAACCTCGCCGCCCTGCGCCGCCTCGACCTCGCCGACCCCAGCATCCGCCAGAACATCGAGCTCCAGGAGGACCTGCTCGAGCAGCTCGAGTGGATGGCCGCCTTGTGACCGCCCTGCGCCGCCAGCGTCCCCTCCTCGCGGGCCTCGCCCTCGGCCTGCTCGTCGCCTGGTGCGCCCGCTGGCTGCTCGACCCCTCGACCTGGATCCGCCCCGGCCTCGGCCGCGTCCTGGTCATCGGAACATGTTCGTACAGCAAGGTCGCGGTCGACATCCTCCGCGCCGACCCCGGCGCACCGTTCGTCGCCCTCGCCGTGCCCGCCGAGTCGCCCGAGTTCGAGGCCGACGTCTGCGACCTCGCGCGCGCCCGCCTGCGCCGCGCCGGCGCCTGGTGGCTCGCCGCCCTGCCGCGCGCCTACGTCTGCCGCCGCCTGCAGGACCTCGCCGTCGACGACTTCCTCCACCGCACCCCCGGCGAGGGCTACCCGACCTGGCTCGGCCAGGACGGCGAGCTCGCCGGCCTCGGCGTCGACCCGCGCCAGATCGCCGCGCTCGGCCTCGTCCCGACCGAGCCGATCGTCCGCTTCTGGCTCGAGGGCGGCTACGACCGCGCCCTCGTCGAGTCGCTCGGCTTCCCCGTCCCCGCCGACGCCGAGCAGGGCCCGAAGATCGCCAGCCCGATGACCTCGCCGGCCGGCTGAGCCCGAGCCCGGCCCGGTCCGCCGCCTCGCCGGTCTCAGCTTTCTGTCTCTCCGGACATGCTCTCCGGACCCTGCCCCCGGGGACCTGTCCCCTCGGCCAGTGACTCGGCGACGTCCAGCGCGACGTAGCTCCACGCGAACAGCATCAGCGCCGCGATCGTCGCCGGCCGCAGCCCGCTCATCAGCGCGTAGCCGGCGTGCAGCGCCGCGCACGCGAGGAACATCCGCCGCCGCCCGCGCGGCGACAGGCGCGGCAGCAGGGCCGCCGCCGCGGCCGCCAGGCCCGTGAAGTACGCGATCGCCAGCCAGCCCGCCGCGGGCACGCCCGGCGCCCCGCCGGCCTGCAGCCCGGCGGCGATCTGCTCCACCACGCTGTAGCGCTCGCACAGGTCGAGCACCGGCAGCCCCGCGCACGCGAGCCCGAACGGCAGCGCCGCGCGGCGGACCGCCTCGCGCCGCCAGCGTTCGCCGAGCTCGCCGAGCCCCTCCGTCACGGATCTACTGTACAGCCGGTCCAGGGCCGCGCCACCGACGCGCAAAATCGCCCGCCCGGCCGACGATCCCGCCGGCTATCATCTCGGCGATGAGCGACGACCACGACGATGACGCCGACGACGGCCGGAAGCAGCTGAGCCGCGCGACGCGGATCATCTCCGCCCCCGTCGAGCCCAAGGTTTCGTTCGCCGCGACCTTCCGCGCGATCTTCCGCGAGCTCGCCCCGATCTACACCGCCTTCGACAAGGACGGCCTGCTCTGCGTCGCCGCCCGCGAGGACGGCAAGCTCGCCGCCTACGTCCACCTGCCGATCCTCAGCGAGCAGGGCGCCTTCGGCGTGATCGGCCGCCACGACTGCTGCGGCCTCACCCTCAAGGACGAGGACATCTCGCTCCGCCACGCGCTCGTCCGCGTCAGCCGTCAGGGACTCGGGGAGGCGCGCGTCCGCCTGATCGACCTCGGCAGCGCCAACACCTTCCGCACCGAGGACGGCCAGGTCTGCAAGTCCGTGCTCGCCGAGGGCCCGCTGTTCGTCCACCTCCTCGGCTACCAGCTGTTCCTCTTCCCGACCGGCACGCTCGCCCCGAGCCGCTGGGAGGCGACCGCCGACGCGACCTGGAACTCGTTCCCCGAGCGCGTCTACCTCGACCAGCGGATCCCCGAGCGGATGAACCGCGAGGTCCGCCGCTCCGCCCCCGCGGGCCGCGCGCGCCGCCAGACGTACATGACCCTCCTGCCGGCCGCCCAGCACCTGCGCGCCAAGCCCGGCGCCGGCGGCAACATCGTCGGCACGATCCTCCTCTCGGCCGAGAACACCCAGATCGCGCACCGCGTGTCCGCCGAGGACCTCGAGCGCGGCGTCCTGATCGGCCGCTACGAGCGCTGCCAGCTCGCCGGCGCCAGCCACAGCCTCTCGCGCGTCCACCTGGTCCTGCTGCTCGACGGCGGCGACATCTGGGCCGTCGACACCGCCAGCCTCAACGGCACGATCGTCGACAACCAGAAGATCAGCGCGATCGTCCTCGATCGCGAGGTCGAGCTCAAGCTACCCGCCGGCATGGGCATGCGCTGGGTCCCCGAGCACATCCCCCCGACCTGAGTCATCCTCGTCCATTCGCTCCTCGGAGGCGCGCGTGTCCCAGCATCGTGAGTTCGACGTCATCGTCCTCGGCTCCGGCCCCGGCGGAGAGGGCGCCGCCATGCTCGCCGCCAAGGCCGGCAAGCGCGTCGCCGTCGTCGAGAAGTACCGCTCGGTCGGCGGCGGCTGCACCCACTGGGCGACGATCCCGAGCAAGGCCCTGCGCGAGGTCGTCCACAACCTCAAGAGCTTCCGCAAGAACCCGATGTTCGAGGGCCTGCTGGTCGGCCGCACCTTCACCTTCCCGCAGCTCCTCCAGGGCGCGCGGCGGGTGATCGACGGCCAGGTCGACCTGCGCCGCGGCTTCTACGACCGCAACCACGTCACCGTGTTCACCGGCCACGCCCGGTTCGTCGGCCCGCACGAGCTCGAGGTCGAGGAGCCCGGCGGCGCCCGCCCGCGCCTGCGCGCCGCCGGCTTCATCATCGCCACCGGCTCGCGCCCGTACCGCCCGCCGGACGTCGACTTCACCCACCCGCGGGTGTTCGACAGCGACACGATCCTCGCGCTCGACCGCACCCCGCAGACGATCACCGTCTACGGCGCCGGCGTGATCGGCTGCGAGTACGCCTCGATCTTCCGCGGCATCGGCCTCAAGGTCAACCTGATCAACAACCGCGACAAGCTGCTCGCCTTCCTCGACGACGAGATCATCGACGCGCTCAGCTACCACCTGCGCGACCAGGGCGTGCTCCTGCGCCACAACGAGACCTACGAGCAGATCGAGGCCCGCGACGACGGCGTCGTCGTCCACCTCAAGTCCGGCAAGAAGATCCGCTCGGACATCCTCCTCTGGGCCAACGGTCGCACCGGCAACACCCACGACCTCGGCCTCGAGCAGCTCGGCGTCCTCCCGAACAGCCGCGGCCAGCTCGAGATCGACGAGGTCTACCGCGTCAAGGGTCAGCCGCACATCTACGCCGTCGGCGACGTCGTCGGCCCGCCGAGCCTCGCCTCCGCCGCCTACGACCAGGGCCGCTTCGCCGCGACCCACCTCGTCCACGGCGAGTGTGACGAGCGCCTCGTCAAGGACATCCCGACCGGCATCTACACCGACCCCGAGATCAGCTCCGTCGGCCGCACCGAGCGCGAGCTGACCCAGGACGGCGTCCCCTACGAGGTCGGCCACGCCCTGTTCCGAAACCTCGCCCGCGCCCAGATCACCGGCAACCGCGCCGGCGTGCTCAAGCTGCTGTTCCACCGCGAGACCCTGCAGATCCTCGGCGTCCACTGCTTCGGCGACCAGGCCGCCGAGATCGTCCACATCGGCCAGGCGATCATGGCCCAGCAGGGCGCGGCCAACAACCTCCGCTACTTCATCAACACCACCTTCAACTACCCGACGATGGCCGAGGCCTACCGCGTCGCCGCCCTGAACGGCTTCAACCGTCTGTTCTAGCGGACATGTCCCGAGCGCCTGGCGCCCTCCGCGGGCGCGGGCACCCCGGGCTCACTTCCCCATCCGGTACGCCTTCGCCTTCGACTGCTTCTTGAAGATCTTCTCCTCCTCGGCGCTCAGCCGCGCCCGGTCGAGCCCCGAGTCGGCCGCCTTGAGCTCCTCGATCTGCTTCGCCAGCTTCGGGCTCGGCGTCGCCGCCTGCTGGCTCTCGAGCTGCTTCAGGCTGTCCTGGAGGACCTGCCGCGCCTTGTCGTAGTCCCCGCTGTCGACCGCGTGGGCGGCCGCCGCCAGCTGCGCCGCGCTCTCGACCTCGGCCACGCGGACCGTCACCTCCGTCTTCTCGGAGCGCCGGACCGCCGCCTCGTCGGCGCTCGTCTGCGCCGCGATCGCCAGCTCGCCCTGCACCCGCTCGCCCTGCCGCGTCAGGTCGGTCCCCTGGATCGCCAGCACCCCGAGCGCCGCCTCGGCGCCGCCTGTCCCGAAGTCCACGTGCAGCCGGACCACGATCTCGCGCACCTGCTGGGCCGCCAGCGACCCGACCGGGATCGTCGTCACCCCGTTCTCCTCGCGGCTCGGGTAGCCGTACACGCGCGCGACCTTGACCCCCGGCGCCGGGCGCAGCTCGAGCGTCACCCCCGCGGCCACCGTCGCGACCAGCCCCGCGAACTCGTCCGACAGCACCCGCGGGATCGCCTCCGTCCCCTGGATGAAGTGATAGCGCCCGCCGCCCTGGTCGGCGAGCTTGGTCATCAGGTCCTCGTTGTAGTCGAGCCCGACCCCGAGCGTCGACACGCTGACCCCGCGACGGAAGCCCTCGCCCGCGCGCGCCCCGAGCACCTCCGGGTTCTGCTCGCCGACGTTCGCCTGCCCGTCGGACAGCAGCATCACGTGGGCCAGCTCGCGCTCGGCCCGCTTCGCGGCCTCGAGGATCTCGAGCCCGCGGATCATCCCCGGCCCGAGCGCCGTCCCGCCGCGATCCTGGATCGCCAGCACCGCCGCGCGCGCCCGGTCGATCCCCGCCGGGTCGGCGACCGCCCGCTCCGTCAGCACCTCGACCGAGTCGTCGTACGCGATCAGCGTCAGGTGGTCGATCGGCCGCAGCTCCTTCAGCAGGTCGAGCGTCGCCTGCTTGACCGCCAGCAGCTTCTCGCCGGCCATGCTGCCCGAGCGGTCGAGGATCACCGCCAGGTCGAGCGGCGGCCGCTCCCCGCGGACCTGCCCCTCGCCGCGCAGCCGCAGCAGCACGTGGAAGTCCAGCGACGGCCCGCGGCGATCGAGCAGCTCGAACTGCGGCAACACCTGCACGCGGACCGGCCCGGTGACCGTCGCCAGCTCGCGCCCCGCGGCCTCGACGACCTTCGCCTCGACCACCACCGGCTGCGGCTCCGGCCCCGCCTTCTTGCCGCCCTCGGGCCCCTTGCCCGTACAGCCGAGCGGGAGCACCGAGAACCAGAGGATCGACAGGACGACCAGGGGCACGCGCGCGGGAGTCATCGATCGCCGCAACGCACGAGCCGCGCCCGCGGCTTCCCGCCGCTTGCTATCGTCGGCGCATGCAAGCGCCCCGGACGATCCCCCTCGACTTCGCGCGCGCCGACGCCGACGCCATGCGCCGCCGCGCCGACGACTTCCTCGCGACCATGCAGCGCCGCCGCAGCGTCCGCGAGTTCTCCGCCGAGCCGATCCCGCTCGACGTCGTCCGCACCGCGATCCTCGCCGCCGGCACCGCACCGAGCGGCGCGCACATGCAGCCGTGGACCTTCGTCCTCGTCACCGACCCGGCGAAAAAGCGCGAGATCCGGCGCGCCGCCGAGGCCGAGGAGCGCGAGACCTACGACCACCGCATGAGCGACGAGTGGCGGGCCGCCCTCGCCCCGCTCGGCACCACCTGGGAGAAGCCGTTCCTCGAGCACGCCCCCGCGCTGATCGCCGTGTTCCGCCAGGACTGGGGCGCCCAGCCCGACGGCGCGCGCCGCAAGCACTACTACGTCCAGGAGAGCTGCGGGCTCGCCGTCGGCATCCTGATCGCCGCGCTGCACCACGCCGGCCTCGCCACGCTGACCCACACCCCGAGCCCGATGGGCTTCCTCGCGCGCCTGCTCGGCCGCCCCGACAACGAGCGCCCCTTCCTCTTGCTGCCGGTCGGCTACCCGGCGGACGGCTGCCGCGTCCCCGCGCTCGAGCGCAAGCCGCTGGCCGAGATCCTGGTCGAATTCGCCCCGACCTGAGACCTGTCTCTTCGGACATCTTCGACCTCGCGCCGGCGCGCGCGATCCGGAGTACCCTCCTGCCTGCCGTGACCCCCCGCCTCGCCCTCCTCCTCGCCGCCGCCCTCGCGTGCGCCCACAGCCCGACCCCGCCGCCCGGCCCGCGCCCCCTGAGCGGGCAGATCCAGCTCCAGCGCGGTGAAGCGAGCGCCAACCTCGATCTCCGCTACCAGGTGAAGCCGGGCCGCGAGCTCGAGATCTCGGTCGCCCTCCGCGGCGTCGGCACGGGCAGCGTCGGCCCCGTCGAGGTCGCGCTGAACCCGACCGGCCTCGTCCTCGAGGGCCCCGCGACCTGGACCGGCGAGGCCGGCTCGGGTCAGACCGCGGAGCACACCTGGCGGCTCCGCCCCGCGGCCGAGGGCGTCGCGCAGATCGAGGTCCGCCACGGCTTCGCCGGCCAGGCGCTCGACCTTGCCACCACCGCCGGCTTCCGCGTCGGCGCCGACGCGATCCGCCTGTGCGGCACCGCCGACTGCGCCGGCGAGGACCCCTGACACCGGGGCCGCGGCACCGACCCGGGCGAGCGCAGGCGACAGGCCGCGGGCGCGGGATCGGAAATCGCGCACGGCCTTTCCCGGGCCCGGGTCTGTTATCCTGGCGCGAGCCGGGGACCTGAGGAGTCATGACTGAGCAACGCGAGTACGCCGCCCGCACCAACATTCACGCGTTCTATTCCCACAGTCAGCTCCTGATCGTCGCCGAGGGCGAGCTGCCGTCCACCGAATACGAGATCGACATCGGCCACCAGGCCGGCGAACCAGTCCCGACCTTCTCGCTGACCCGCAAGCCCCGACCCAGCGCCGCGGACGCCCCGCCGAAGGCGACGCCGTTCCGCTACGGCGAGATCTTCAGCATCGGCCGCCCGCCCGACGTCATCCGCGTCCGCCACGCCGACGGCCTCGACGATGTCAGCGTCGAGTTCACCCGCGACGACCTCGTCGACATCGTGCTGAGCCTCAGCGGCGGCGGTGACGTCGAGGTCGCGTTGCCCGACAGCGACAGCGACGCGCAGGCCCCGATCCCGCCGCCGCCGCCCTCGGGTTTCGAGACCGCAGGGCCGCCCCCGACCGCGCCGCCGTCGCAGCAGAGCCACACCTTCTTCGACGCCGCGCAGGTCGACAAGCGCCCGCTGACCCCGAGCGAGAAGGCCGGGATCCTGTCCGACATCGCCGTCCGCTACCGCGAGTCGATCGGCTACTCGAACAAGCTCTCGTTCGACGAGGCCTTCGCCGACGCGCTGCGCAAGCTGCCGCCGCCCTCGGTCAAGTTCCCCGACATGCTCGAGACCGTCGAGGTCGTGCAGATCGGCGCGAGCTTCGGCGGCATCGCCGGCTTCCACCGCCTCGAGGTCCGGATCCGCGCCTACCCCGACTGACGCTTGCATGTGCAGCGTCCGCCCCGGGCGCGCGCGAAACAGTGGGCTTTACGCCCGCCGGCCGGTTTGATAGATCATCCCTCGTCGTGTCTCGCGCGCAAGGAGGGCAGGTCTAGCTCGGTGCTCTGCACCGGGGCGGCGTTGCGCCGTCCGAGCGTCTTCCCCACCATCCATCACAAGGAAGGCTATTCCAGAACGTCGCTGATCGTCCGTAGCCCATACGGGCCGCGACGGGCTGGACCAACCCCGCCGATCGTGGTTCCGTGCGCGGCCCGTATGGGCTACGGACGGCGAGTTCAGTGAGCCTTCCATGTCCCAGGTCATGAGGTAGACCCTCCCCGCGAGGCCCGACAGACGGCCGGCGAGCGCTCCGCTCCCGGCCGTCGTCTTTTTCTGCGCCCGTGATAGGCTCTCCCCCGTGGGTCTCGCGGGCGAAGGAGGTCAGGTCTAGCTCGGTGCACTGCACCGGGGCGGCGCTGCGCCGCCCGAGCGCTCTCTCTCCCGTTCATCACAAGGAAGGCTGTTCCAGGATGTCGCTGATCGCCGACGTAGTGGCTGCATGGCGACGGGCTGGACCAACTCCGCCGATCGTAGTTCCGTGCGCCATGCAGCCACTACGTCGGCGGCGAATCCAGTGAGCCTTCCATGTCCCAGGTCATGAGGTAGCAGCCTCCCTCCCCGCGAGCCCCCACGGCCGGCGAGCCCACGAAGCTCCCGGCCGTCGCCTTTTTCGTGTACACTCCTCGCGTGCGTCCAACGAACCAAGGAGGCCAGGTCTAGCTCGGTGCTCTGCACCGGGGCGGCGTTGCGCCGCCCGAGCGCTCTCTCTCCCGTTCATCACAAGGAAGGCTATTCCAGGATGTCGCTGATCGCCGTAGTACCGGTCGCGTCGCGACGGGCTGGACCAACCCCGCCGATCGTGGTTCCGTGCGCGACGCGACCGGTACTACGGCGGCGAATCCAGTGAGCCTTCCATGTCCCAGGTCATGAGGTAGCAACCTCCCGCGCTCCGCGGACGCACGAGCGGCTCTCCCGAGCCGCTCTTTTTTTGTCCTCCCTCGCGCGCGGCCGCGTGGCCGCGTTCGCTTGACTTCCCGGGCCTCCGGCGAGATCCCTTGGACATGCACGGCGACACGAAGGCGCCCGCGCAGGGCCAGCGCGCCCGCGCCCGCAAGGCCCTCCGCCTGACGCTCGCCTTCAACGCCGGCTTCTTGCTCGTCGAGGCCGTCGTCGCCCTGCTGAGCGGCTCGCTCGCGCTGCTCTCCGACGCCGCGCACATGATCGGCGACGTCCTCGCCCTGGCGATCGCCCTCGTCGCCGCCGAGCTCGCGGCGCGCCCGCTCCGGCGCGGCCGCACCTACGGCTTCGCCCGCGCCGAGGCCCTCGGCGCCTTCGCCAACGCCCTGCTGCTCGTCGGCGCCTGCGCCCTGATCATCCGCAGCGCCGTCGACCGCCTGTTCACCGGCGCGACCCACTTCGAGCCCGCGCCGGTGCTCGTCGTCGGCGCCCTCGGCCTGCTGATCAACCTCGGCTCCGCCCTCGTGCTCGCCCGCAGCGCCCGCGACAACATCGGCGTCCGCGGCGCCCTGATCCACATGCTCGCCGACGCCCTCGGCTCGCTCGGGGCGATCGTCGCCGCCGTCCTGGCCGCCGGCTGGGGCCTGCACGACGCCGACTCGTGGGCGAGCCTCCTGATCGCCGGCCTGATCCTCTGGAGCACCTGGGGCGTCCTGCGCGACGCGACCGGCTCGCTCCTCGACTTCGCCCCCGCCGGCCTGCCGCAGGAGCGCGTCGAGGCGGCCCTGCGCGAGCTCGACGGGGTGCAGGAGATCCACGAGCTCCACCTGTGGAGCATCGGCGGCTCGGCGGTGCTGACCGCCCACCTGGTCCCGCGGCCAGGTACCCGCCCCGGCGACCTGCTCGCCCGCGCCGAGCACGTGCTGCGCGAGCACCTCGGCGTGGTCCACACGACGATCCAGATCGACGACCCCGGCCCGTGCGCCCAGCGCAGCTGCCCGCTGTTCGACGACGCCCTCGTCCCGCTGCACGCCCACGCGCACCACGGCCACGCGCACCACCACCACGCGCACTGAGCCCCCCTCCGGCGCCCGCGGGTCTCGCTCCATCCCGCAGGCGCGGGGCCCTTCAGAACCCGATCTGCTTGCACGTGCAGCCCGCGATCCCCGGCCCGCACTCCGTCGGCGGCGCCGGATGGTTCGCGTCGACATCGAGCGGGAACCTGCGGTCGTCGCCCTGCACATAGCCGTCGAGCCGCGTCCACACCTCGGTCGGCGTCTCGGTCAGCATCGCCGCCGTGTCCGCGTTCGTCAGGAACGGGATCAGCACCTGATCACCCGGGCTGCCGAGGCCCATCAGCGGCTGCGTCAGCGCCTTGTGCGGGCTCGCCGGGTACTTGCAGAGCGCCGGATCGAACTTGTAGAACACGTCGCTCGGGCAGTTCTTCCCGGCCGCCTCGTCGTAGTACAGCATGAACCCGATCTCGCAGCCCTGCGTGTTGACGCAGCGGACGATGTAGCGCCAGCCGTACGTCCCCGGCGTCAGGCACGGGTGGATGCACGGGCTGAAGCTGATCGCCAGCATGTCCTTCGGCCGCAGCTTGTCGGACACGCACACCTCGCCGCGGAAGAACGGCATCACCACCGGCCCGAACTCGCCCATCCCCTCCCCGGTGCACTCCTGCGGCCCGTCGCAGGTCGCCGGCGGCCCGGTCGTCTCCGACGGGTCCCAGCCGGTCTCGGCCTGCGTCGTCGCCTCGGTCGTGTTCGTCGTGTTCGTCGTCGTCGTCGTCGGGTTCGTCGTGTTCGTCGTCGTCGTCGGGTTCGTCGCCCCGGTCGTCGGCGTCCCGGTCGTCGGCGTCCCGGTCGTCGGCTCGCCGGTCGTCTCGGTCGCGGCGCCGGTCGTCTCGGTCAGGCCCGCCGTCGACAGCCCCTCGGACACCGACACCGAATCGAGCGCCGCGGTGACCATCTCGTAGTTGTCCTTGCAGCCACCGAGGGCGACCGATCCGACCAGCACAGGCACCAACCCAACACGAAGCGAAGCGGGGGACATCGACATGCGGTCAGTGTAGAGCGACCGCGCCGGCATTTCGACCGGCCCCGGGCGCACTGCGCGCAGTTCGCGCCGACGGGGTCGGGTGGCCCCGCTCACGCCCCTGGGCGCCGCACCTCGCTCCAGCCCTCTGGGCCGCGGCGGCCGGCCCGGGCAAGCTTCGCGCATGATCGACCTCGGCATGTGGATCCGGGCGCTGCGGATCATCCCGCGGCTGAGCAAGGACGAGTGGGACCGCCTCGACATCGTCAGCCGCTGGCTGATCGCCACGCGCGCCGCGGTCTTCGTCATGACCGTCGTCTCGGCCGGGATCGGGGGGATCCTCGCGGCGCGCGACGGTCACTTCTCCAGCCTCAACTTCCTCGCCTGCCTCGTCGGCCTGGTGTTCGCCCACGCGACCAACAACCTCGTCAACGACCTGACCGACCACGTCCAGGGCGTCGACAAGGGCAACTACTTCCGCGCCCAGTACGGCCCGCAGCCGCTCGAGCACGGCCTCTTGTCCGTCCGCGACATCCTCAAGTACATCGCCGTCACCGGCCTCGTCGCCCTCGCCGCCGGCGTCTACCTCGTCGCCGCGACCGGCACGATCGCCCTCGGCCTGATGCTCGCCGGCGTCGCCTTCGTCCTCTTCTACACCTGGCCCTTGAAGCACATCGGCCTCGGCGAGCCCACCGTCCTGCTCGTGTGGGGCCCGCTGATGGTCGGCGGCACCTACCTCGTCACCGCCGGCCAGTGGAGCTGGGACGCCGCGTGGATCGGCACCGCCTACGCGCTCGGCCCGACCGCCGTGCTGTTCGGCAAGCACACCGACAAGCTCGCCGCTGACCGGGCCAAGGGCATCCTCACCCTGCCCGTCCTGCTCGGCGAGCCGCTCGCGCGCCGCTCCGTGACCGCGATGCTGTGCGCCCAGCTCTCGATCGTGCTCTCGCTCGTGTTCAGCGGCGCGCTCGGCTGGCCGCTCCTGCTCGTCCTGCTCGCGCTCCCGCACCTGCGCGAGACCGCCGCCGTGTTCTCGCGCCCGCGCCCCGACTCCTGCCCCCCGGGCTTCCCGAGCCACATCTGGCCGACCTACCTCGTCGCCTACGCCTTCCGCTACAACCGCAGCTTCGGCCTGCTGTTCCTGCTCGGCCTCCTGCTCGACCTCGCCCTGCGCTGACCGCCCCCCAGGTCCCCTCGGTTCGACCCGTTCGAGCGGGGCCCTCGCGACCTGCCACGCGCCTCGCCGACGCCCTCGCGCGCGGCGGCGACGCGCCGTCGCGGCCCCTCGCCGCGCTCGGCCGACGGACTCGCCCTGCCCCTCACGCCCTGTCCCTCACGCCCTGTCCCTCGCACCATGCCCGAACGGCCAGCGCGCGAGCCCCCGCGCTCGAGACGCGCGAGCCCCCGGGGGCCTGGCCCACGGAGGCTCCGGGCCGGTCTCCCGGCCCGCCTGGACTCGCGCTGGACGGCGGCTCAGTTGCCGGCCGGCTGGGTCGTCACGGCCCCCGGCGCACCCGCGGCCGGGGCGGCCGGAGCGGCCGGCTGCGCGGCGGGAGCGGCGGTCGCCGAGCAGATCGGCGGCGCGGTGGCCTCCTCCTGGACCTTGTTGGCGACCTGGTAGCAGCCCCACACGACCTCGAGCTCGCGGCACGAGCCCGGGTTCAGCTCGATGAACTTGGCCGCCTTCGCGCGCGCGTCCGCGGTCGGCCCGACGTCCGGCCCGACCCACTGGAGCTGCAGGCGGCCGAGGATCTCCTTGGTCAGCCCGACGTTGATGCTCTCGCGCGAGGCCGCGTTCTCGACGCACTGGTTGTAGTCGACGATGTTCTGCAGCACGCAGACGTTGCCCTGCGTCAGCACGTAGCCGGACTCGCAGCTCCCGGGGGCTTTCGAGTCCTTGTTCTTGCAGGCGACGAGGGCGACGGACAGGACGGCAGTGACGGCGAGGGTACGGAGCATTGGGGGCCTCTTCGTGCCGCGATTGTATGCCAAAAGGGCCCCCCGGCCGCACGAAAATCGCAAAATCCCCGGCGCCCCGCCGATTTGCGCGTCCGGCCGGCCTCGCGGCCACACGGCGCTGCGCTCGGGCTCGTTGGGTCGCCCGGACCCCTGCTATCGTCGCGGCACCGTGCAGCAGCCCAGCGACCTGTACTTTCGTCAAGTGCCGATCGGCCCGATGGCGAACTTCATCTACCTGATCGGCAGCCGCAGCACGCGCACGTGCGTCGTCGTCGACCCCGCGTGGGACACCGACGCGATCTGCCGGCTGGCCGAGGCCGACGGCATGTCGATCGTCGGCGCCCTCGTCACGCACTACCACCCGGATCACGTCGGCGGCGGCATGCTGGGGTTCAAAGTCCCCGGCGGCGTCGCGGAGCTGATCGCCCGCGTGCCCGCGAAGATCCACGTCCACAAGCTCGAGGCCGACGGCCTCAAGCAGGTCACCGGCGTCAGCGAGTCGGATCTCGTCCGCCGCGAGGGCGGCGATCGCCTGGCGCTCGGCGACGTCGAGGTCACCTTCATCCACACTCCTGGCCACACGCCCGGCAGCCAGTGCTTCCTCGTCCGCGACGCCCTGGTCGCCGGCGACACCCTGTTCGTCGACGGCTGCGGCCGCGTCGACCTGCCCGGCGGCGACGCGCGGCAGATGTACGAGAGCCTGACCGGCCCGCTCGCCGCCCTCTCCGACGACGTCGTCCTCTACCCCGGCCACGACTACGGCCGCGTCCAGGCCAGCCCGCTCGGCGAGCAGCGGCGGACCAACCGCTACTTGCGGATCCGCTCGCGCGAGGACTGGCTGCGCCTGATGGGCCGCTGATCTCCGGCCGCGCCCCCGCTCACCCCTCACCGGCCCACCGCGCTCACCTGGCCCCCGGGCCATCCCGTGCGAGCGCCCGCGCCCCCCCGCGCGGTCGCGCGCGGCCGCGCGCGCAGGACGGAGCTCCGCGCCGCAGTAAGATGGAAAGCCCGGGCCGAATTCCAAAGCGGCCGCGGGCCTTCGGTAGGATGGGCGCGTGAACGTACAACCTTATGGCCGCCCCGGAGATCGTCGCGTCTACCCCCGCGTCGCCTGTACCCTCGCCTGCAGCGTCGCCGGGCTCGGCGACGGCCGGCTGCTCAACATCTCCGACGGCGGCGCCTTCGTCGCCCTGCCCGACCTCCACGCCCACCTCCCCGGCGAGCTCGACCTCCGCGTCCGCTTCGACGACGAGCGGCCCATCGACCTGTCCGCCCGCGTCGTCCGGGTCGCGGCCCTCTCGCCGCACGGCCTCGGGGTCGGCGTGCAGTTCCAGCACCTCGGCGAGGCCGCGGCCGAGGCGATCCACCGCCACGTGCTCGGGCGCCTGCTCGCCGAGATCGCCGAGGTCATGGAGGGCGACCCGCGGCCGGTCGACCCGCGCAACGTCCAGGTGACCAGCGGCGCGCCCGCGGTCGCCGGCGCGCTGCGAGAGATGCTCGGCGAGGGCCCCGTCCCCGGCCTGCTGTTCCAGCGCGACGTCGGCGACCTCGTCGACGTCCAGCTCGTCCAGGTCGGCGGCGACCAGGCCCACGTGCAGCTGCGCGACGCCGCGGCCCGCCGGCCCGCCGTCGGCGACCACGTCCACATCACCCTGACGCGCGGCACCTTCAACGCGCACGCCCACTCGCAGGTGCTCGACCGCGTCGGCGGCCGCGTCACCCTCGAGCTCCCGCCCAACCTGACGCGCTTCGAGCTGCGCCGCGCCCAGCGGCGCACGCCCGGCCCGCAGGAGATGTTCGTCACGATCCCGCTGCCGTTCCCGCCGGGCAAGAAGCTGCGGCGCGAGGTCCTCGACATCAGCGCGACCGGCCTCGCCTTCAAGATGCGGCCCGACGAGGCCTACCTGCTGCCCGGCACCCCGCTGCGCGAGATCGTCGTCTCCGGCGCGAACGGCGACGGCGAGACGCGCAAGAGCGGCCAGGTCATGCACGTCACGCCTGTCCCCGGGGACAGCGGCGAGATCGACCACCTCCGCGTCGGCCTCGACTTCGGCATCACCGACGAGGCCTTCACCCGGGGCGTCCGCCCGCGCGGCGCCGCCGACAAGAAGTCGCTCGGCTTCGTCGAGAAGATGGGCCTCCTGATCGGCCGGCTGATCCCGCGCAAGAACCCGCACGCGATCGGCGGCGGCCCGGGCGGCGTCGAGGTCGTGCGCTACCCGAACCGCCGGCGCGAGGACATCGTAGCGATCCTCAACACCACCCCGCGCAGCGCCGACCGCAAGCTGCTCGCGCCGGTCGTGATCATCCCGCCGGCCCACAGCAAGCGCAAGGAGTCGACCAGCGGCCTCGCGCTGACGCTCGTCGAGAACTTCGCGCGCAAGCGGCAAGACGTGGTCGTCCTCCGCTACGACGGCGTGCGCAACCTCGGCGAGAGCTACAAGGACCCCGACTGCCGCGAGCACGGCCGCGAGGCGATGCGGATGTCCCTGTCGCAGGCCGTCGACGACGTCCAGGCGACCCTCGACTGGGTCTACGACAACCCGATCTTCACCCCGACCCAGGTGATCCTCGTCTCCTTCAGCCTGCAGGGCGTCGTCGGCCGCCGCGCCTGCTGGCTCGACCGCGGGCGGCGGATCCACTACTGGCTCGGGATCAACGGCGCCCCCGCGGCCCAGGAGGTGATCCGCAACGCCTCGGGCGGCATCGACTACGTGTCGATGCACGCGAGCGGCCAGCGCAGCGGCGTCGCCAACATCCTCGGCGTCACCGGCGACATCGACCACTTCTGCGCCGACCTGCTGCGCGAGGGCCTCGGCTTCATGGCCGACGCCAAGCGCGAGATCGCCGAGATCCCGATCCCCGTCACCTGGCTGCTCGGGCGCTTCGACGCGTGGATCGATCCCGCGACGATCCGCGAGTTCATGGCCGTCCCCGCCCCCGGCGCGCGCGAGCTCGTCGAGCTCGACTGCGGCCACATGCCGCTGTCGTCCCACGAGGCGCTCGCGCTGTTCCACACCGCCGTCCGCCACGTCTGGCGCTTCTTGTTCCGCGAGGACATCGAGCCGGTCACCCCCGACCTGCGCGAGCTCGTCCGCGTCCGCAACGCCGAGTGGCGCCGCGTCCCCAAGAGCCCCCTCCCCGACCGCCGCCGCTACTGGCAGGAGTACCTGCTCGGCGACGCCGGAACCAAGCTCGCCTACGACGTCCTCAACGCCTGCGACGAGTACAACCAGTTCCTCGACCGCCAGCTCGAGCTGCTCGACGTCCGCCCCGAGCACGCCGTCGCCGACATGGGCTGCGGCACCGGCAACCTGTCCGCGCGGCTCGTCCGGCGCCGCGGCCGGCGGCCGTGCGCCCGCCTCGCGCTGGTCGATTTTGTCCCCGCCGCGCTCGAGGAGGCCGAGAAGAAGCTGCTCGCCGCCGCGAGCGAGCGCGGGCCCGCCCTGCCCGAGCTCGCGCGCCACTGCGTCAACCTCGACATCTCGCCCGTGCGCACGCTGCGGCGCTTCCTCTCGGGCGAGCTCTACGGGTATGACGGTCTCCGCGGCATCATCAAGGGGCTGATGGACTACTCGATCGACATGTGGAAGTCGGTGGAGGACTGGCGCCTGCACGACGTCCTGCGCGGGCGGGAGCTCGACAAGCAGGACCTCTCGTACGTCCGCGCCGCCTTCCCGCCCGACGAGCAGGAGGTCGTCCTCGACTTCAACCGCCTGACCCGCTGGCTCAAGGGCCGCGTCGGCCCCGACGACGTCGTCCGCGACGCCCGCGCCCGCCTCGAGCGCGGCCACCAGCCCGCCGTCCACGAGCTGCAGCTCGCGCGCCTGGCGATGAAGCTGACCGACCAGGTCGAGCGGCTCCCGTTCGCCGACGCGAGCCTCGACCGGATCGCCTGCAGCCTCGTGCTCAGCTACCTCAACAACCCGCTCGAGACGCTACGCGAGTTCCACCGGGTCCTCCGCCCCGGCGGCCGCGTCGTCGTCTCGACGATGCAGCCCGACTTCGACATGAGCCGGATCTACCAGCTCTTGCTGCGCCGGCTGCAGTCCGACCCGAGCATGCCGCTGCCGCCGGGCGTCGACCGCGGCGCCTTCCTGCGCGACGTCCGGGCCTTCCTCAGCAGCGCCGCGTTCCTGTCGATCCTCGCCGAGGAGGGCCAGTTCGCCTTCTTCTCGCGCGAGGAGCTGACCGCGATGGTCGAGCGCGCCGGCTTCCGCCGCGTCGAGACCGTGACGTCCTTCGGCGACCCCCCGCAGGCGTTCATAGCGATAGGCCACCGATGACCCCGCCCGCCGACCTCTCCGCGCATAGCGAGCCCGCCCTCGTCCGGGACGAGGGCTTCTTCGCCAAGCTGCGCGAGGAGGTCGCCGCCGGCTACAAGCGCGTCACCTACCTCGGCATCGCGCTGATGCTCGGCTTCGGGATCCTCGACATCATCAGCGTCGAGGACCCCGCCCTCGTCACCAAGTTCTTCGCCATGCGGCTCGCGCTCGCCGCCGTGATGGTCGCGCTGCTCAAGCTCAGCGAGGCCCCGCGGTTCCAGCGCCACGTCGAGGCGATCTGCACGTTCGCGATGTACCTCGTCGGCTCGTTCATGGGCCTGATGAGCGCGATGAACCTCGGCCACAAGAGCCCGTACTACGCCGGCATCAGCCTGACGCTCGTGTGCATCGGCGTGTTCGTCCCGGTCGGCCCGTGGCACGTGCTCGTCACCTCGGCGGCGATCTACGTCACCTTCTGCGCCCTGCTCGCCTGGCTCGACCCGGTCCCGATCGGCGAGTGGGACGGCGTCGTGTTCGCGGCCAACAGCATCTTCCTGCTGTCGACCGCGACGACCGTCACCGTCGGCGCGTTCTTCACCCGCCGCCTGCGCCGCCGCGTCTACGACGCCGCGGCCGAGCAGGCGCGCACCACCGAGGAGCTGCGGCTCGTCCACGAGCGGATCAAGCAGAGCTACCAGGAGGTCTCGGAGAAGAACCGCGAGATCGAGGAGGCCTACCGCGCCAAGAGCCAGTTCCTCGACAACATGTCGCACGAGCTGCGCACCCCGCTGACCTGCATCCTCACCCCGCTCGAGGGCCTCCTCGCCGGCAACGCCCGCGGCGAGGCCCGGCAGGTCTTCGAGGACATGCACACCGCGACCCGCCAGCTCTACGACCTGATCAACGACCTGCTCGACTACTCGAAGTACGGCGCCCGCGAGCAGCCGGTCGCCAACGCCCCGATCGACCTGCGCGCCGTCGTCGACGAGCACGTCAAGGCGTTCGGCAGCACCGCACGCCAGCGCAAGATCGCCCTCCAGTGGGACCCCCCCGGCGAGCCCGTCGTCGTCCGCGGCAGCGCCCGCGAGCTCGGCAAGGTCGCCCGCAACCTGATCTCCAACGCCGTCAAGTTCACCCCCGCCGGCGGCCGCGTCGCCGTCGCCCTCGCCCAGGACGGCGCCCGCGTCCGCCTGTCGGTCCGCGACACCGGCATCGGCATGAACGACTCCGTCAAGGCCAAGCTGTTCACCCCGTTCTTCCAGGGCGACGCGACCTCGACCCGCGCCTTCGAGGGCACCGGCATCGGCCTCGCCCTCGTCAAGACGATCGTCGGCCGCCACGACGGCGAGATCACCGTCGACAGCGCCCCCGGCCGCGGCACGACGATGACCGTCGAGCTCCCGAGCCAGCCGCTCGACCCGACCGAGCTCGTCGGCATGGCCCCGCCCGAGGCCCGCCCCGCCGAGTCGACCGTCGGCATCACTGTCCCCGAGGACATGCTCTCGACGACAGCCACCAACCTGCCGCGCGTCGACGTCGTCGGCGACCCGGCCCCGCCGGCCGCCCCGCCGGCCGACCTGTCGATCCCCGCGCCCGTCGCCCTGCTCAGCGAGCACCTCGCCGGCGCGCAGGCCGAGCGCAGCCGGATCCTCGTGATCGACGACCACCCCGAGATCGCCCGCGTGCTCGAGCGCCTGCTCGCCCCGCAGCACGACGTCTACACCGCGAGCAACGGCGAGGAGGGCCTGAAGAAGATCCACGACCTGAGGCCCGCGCTCGTGATCTCCGACGTCATGATGCCCAAGCTGTCGGGCTTCCAGCTGGTCGAGCTGCTGCGCAAGGACCCGGCGACCGAGCGCCTCCCGGTGCTGCTGCTGACCGCCCGCGCCGACGGCCGCGACCGCGTCCGCGGCCTGCGCCGCGGCGCCAGCGACTACCTCGTCAAGCCGTTCCACCCCGAGGAGCTCAAGGCGCGCGTCACCAACCTGCTGCGCGCCCAGCACTACGAGTCGTACCTGACCCGCCTCAACGAGGAGCTCGAGGCCAAGAGCAGCTCGCTCGAGGGCCGCGTCCACGGCCTGTTCATCGACACCGTGCGCACCCTGGTCGCCGCGATCGACGCCAAGGACTTCTACACCGGCGGCCACTCCGAGCGCGTCAGCTTCTTCGCGCTGCGGATCGCCGACCACATGAAGCTCCCGCGCCCGGCGCTGCGCACGATCGAGCTCGGCGCGCTGCTGCACGACGTCGGCAAGATCGGGATCCCCGACCGCGTGCTGAACAAGCCCGGCGCGCTGACGCTCGAGGAGATCGAGGTCATCCGCCAGCACACCGTCCTCGGCGGCCGGATCCTCGAGAAGTCGCCCGAGCTCGCCGAGCTGCGGCGGTTCGCCCTGCACCACCACGAGCGCTGGGACGGCACCGGCTACCCCGACCGCCTCGGCGGCGAGGACATCCCGCAGAGCGTCCGCGTCGTCAGCGTCGCCGACTGCTGGGACGCGATGGTCTCCGACCGGATCTACCGCGCCGGCATGGAGCCGCGCGTCGCCGCCGAGAAGGTCGGCAAGCTCGGCGGCTCCCAGTTCGACCCCGCGGTCGTCGCCGCGATGATGGAGATCTGGCCCGACCTCGAGCTGCCGCCGACCCTGCGCCCGCTCAAGGCCCGGACGAGCCCGGCCGAGAACCGCCAGGGCCCGCGCGTCAGCGAGTGCGGCGAGGCCTACGACATCCCCGAATAACGGCCTGCGCAAGCGGCTGCACACGCCCCCCGCGCGCGGCACGCTGCCGTGACATTCGCCGCGGGCTGGTTAAAAATCTGCGCGCTGTGAGCTCCTCGATCGACCGACTGCGGGCCGCCTGGCACTTCTTCCTCAACGGCTGGCGCGACTGGGATCAGACCGCCTCCTTCATCCCGAGCTCGCGCTTCCTCGTCGACGCGCTCGTCGAGGGCGCCGACCTCCAGCGGGCCCTCCGCGTGATCGAACTCGGCACCGGCACCGGCACCGTGACCGAAAAATTACTCGCGGCGATGCGCCCCGACGCCAGGCTCTACGGCGTCGAGATCGACGGCGGCCTGATCGCCGCGACCGCCAGGCGCCTCCCCGACCCCCGCCTCGTCCCGATCCACGGCTCGGCCGCCGACCTCGAGCAGCTGCTCGCGCGCGCCGGCTGCGACGGCCCGATCGACGCGATCGTCTCCTGCCTCGGCATGAGCCTCCTGCCGCCCGACGTCCGCGACGCGATCACCGAGAGCGCCGCCCGGGTGCTCGCTCGCGGCGGCGTGTTCGTCCAGTACGGCTACCTCCACGCGCGCGTCGTCGTCTACAGCACCACGCGCGGCTTCAGCCGGTTCCACCTCGGCCGCCACCTCGGCCGCTACTTCTCCGAGCAGCGCCGCCAGATCGTCGTCCCCAACCTGCCGCCGGCCGAGGTCCTCGTGTGCCGCGGCTCGCTGGAGTCCCCGCTCCCCGCGGCCGCCTGAGCGCCTCCGGTCCCCGGGCATCCCCTGGTGCGCGAACGCTTGCGCACCTGCACAGAAGTCCCGTGCCGTGCGCTGCGCAGCGACCCCGCTCGTTGCACGACCCGCCGCTTCGGTGTATCGCTGCCCCGTCCGTGCAGTCCATCGACCAACTCTACCAGTCGACTTATGACCGTGTCGCCGCGCGCTACGACGACCTGTGGAGCCGTCACGTCCAGACGCCCAACGATCGCCTGACGCGCAGCATGCACCTCCGCCGCGGCGAGCGCCTCGTCGACCTCGCCTGTGGCAGCGGCGCCGCCACCTTGCCGATGATGCGCCTGATCGCCCCGGGCGAGACCGTCGCGGTCGACCCGTCCGAGGGCATGCTCCGCCTCGCCGTCGAGCGCGCCGCCGAGGAGGGCCTCCACCTCCTGCCCGTCCAGAGCAAGGCCGAGGACTTCATCGAGCAGGCCCCCGCGAACTCGTTCGACGCCGTGTCGATGCGGTTCGCCCTCGCCTACCTCGACTGGCGCACCGTGCTGCCGCAGATCGGCCGCCTGGTCCGCCCCGGCGGCCGCGTCGCGATCCTGACCAGCCTCGCCACCAGCTCCCCGCAGGCGATGGCGACCGTGCGCAAGTTCGTCGAGCACCTCGAGATCGACGCCGACATCAACCCGCCGACCCCGCAGAGCGCCGAGCTCGTCGAGCAGCTGCTCGAGCGCGGCGGCCTCAGCGTCGCCGAGAGCTGGCAGCACAACTTCCGCCTGTGGTTCGGCTCCGGCCTCGACGCGACCCGCTGGCTGCTCGACACCGGCTACGTCACCCACCCCGCGATCGCCTCGCTCGAGCCCGACATGAAGGACGCGATGATCGAGCTGTTCGGCTCGCACCTCGAGGACGGCTACCGCGAGGACGAGGGCGTCCCGCTCGACTTCTTCGTCGCCGGCGTGATCGCCCGCCGCTAGCCCTCCGCTCGCCCGAAGCCCGCGGGGCCCCGCCGCTCTCCGCTCGCGCGGAGGCGCAGGGCCCCGAAGCTTTTCGTCGCGCGCGACGCGACACGCGAGCGTCCGTCACGCGCGATCGCCCGCGCGCTCCGACGCGCCGCGCACGAGCGCCCGCGACGCGACACGCTCGCGCAGCGCCGCGCGCTCCGAGCCCGCAGCGCGCCGGCCGCTGCGGACGCGCGGGCGAACTCGTCCGCGAAAATGTGAAAACATGCCCGGCATGTCTGGAGATGAAAGCGGGCCCGCGGTGCGGCCCGGGCTCGAGCTCGCGGGTCAGCACCGGATCGAGCTGCGCCGCGACCCCGAGGCCGACACGCTCGAGCTGATCGGCCGCGACGGCAAGATCGTCCTCGCGATCGAGATCAGCGAGCGCGGCCCGGTCCTGCGGTTCGAGGGCGCCGGCCTGGCGATCAAGGCCGCCGGCGAGCTCTCGCTCGAGGCCCGGCGCCTGTCGATCCGCGCCGAGGAGGCGCTCGCCCTGTCGACCGGCGGCGACCTCCGGCTCTCCGCCGCGGGCGACCTCCACAGCACCGCGCGCGTCCAGACGATCACCGCCGAGCTCGGCGACGTCCGCGTCGAGGCCAACGACGACGTCCGGATCGACGGCGAGCGCGTCCTCGTCAACTGCTAGGGGGCCGGGCATGAAGCTCGACAACCACACGCCGTTTCCGGCCCACCTGTTCCGCGGCGTCGTCGAGGACCGACGCATGTTCGGCTCGGTCGCCGTGCGCGTCACCTACGACATCGTCGGCGACCGCCTGCGGCTCGCCGCCGATCAGCCGTGGCCGGTCTGCCCTGGCCCGTGGGACAGCGAGTACGGCCCGATGGCCAGCGACGAGCTGTTCTACCGCGGCGGCGTCGACGTGTTCGTGTTCGGCAGCGCCCGCGCCCCGGCCGGCCGCCCCGCGCCGCGGGTCGACGTCGAGGTCCGCGTCGGCCCGACCTTCCGCCGCAAGCTCGTCGTCTTCGGCGACCGCGTCTGGAAGCGCCGCCTCGGCGGCCTCGTCCCCGGCGAGCCCGCCCCGTTCCGCGCGCTCCCGCTGACCCTCGCCCACGCCTACGGCGGCAAGGGCCGGTGGGACGGCCTCGACGTCCCGTTCAGCGACAACCCCGACGGCCGCGGCTTCTACCTCGACGAGGACAGCGCCGAGGGCGGCCTCTTGCCCAACATCGAGGACCCGGCCAACCTCGTCCGCCGCTGGGACGACCGCCCCGAGCCCGTCGGCGTCGGCGCCCTGACGATGGGCTTCGGCCCGCGCCTGCGCCGCTCCGTCCGCTTCGACGACGCCACCGGCGCGCTCGCCGAGCTGCGCCCCACCTTCTACAACGCCGCCTTCCCCGACATGATCGTCCCCGCCGCCCGCGCCGGCGACCGCGTCTCGATCACCGGCGTCCGCGAGCACGGCCCCGTCGTCTTCCACCTGCCGCCCTCGGGCCTGCGCGTCCGCCTCGCCTTCGGCGCCGAGGCCGGCGAGCGCGAGCCCGCGATCGACCAGATCGGCGTCGAGGTCGACAAGATGCGCGTCTTCGTCTCCTACCGCTACCCGTTCCGTTACCACCTGAACCCGCTCGAGCGGCGCAGCTGCGCGCTCGTCGCGGCGCGCTGAGACCTGGCCCGGAGGACACGTTCGTGCACGCCGTCATGAAGCACTGGCACCCGATGATCGGGCGCGACATGCACATCCCGTGGGTCCCCGGCACCCCGGTGCCGGCGCCGGTGCCGGTCCCCTACATCACCTTCTCGCTGCTGTTCGGCTTCGGCGTGGTCGCCTCGTACGCGAAGACCCACCACAGCATGGGCTGGGGCTTCACCATGCAGAAGGGCACCGACATCGGGTTCTTGATCCCGCACTTCGGCCCGCCCTCGCTGCTGACCCCGCTCGACGTCATCTTCAGCGCCTCGAAGTCGTACTTCGGCCCCGCCGCGATCCAGGCCGAGGGCAAGCCGATCGCCGCCGCCCTGCTCGTCGTCGTCAACCCGAACCTCAACTGCGGCACCCCGATCCCGCTGCCGTTCGGCGTCGTCATCGCGATCAACACCCACTTCGTCGGGATGACCCTCGGCGACATCCTCCACGGCCTCCTCAGCGGCGCGATCGACTTCGTCCTGCAGTGGGCGATCGGCAAGATCCTCGGCCCGCTGGCCGAGCGGATCGCCAACCGGATCGCCCCGCCGCTGCTGTCCAAGGCGGCCGCGAAGGCGCTGCTGCGCTCGCAGGGCAACACCCCCAACCGCCTGATCAACCAGGCCGCCCGCGCGCTCGTCCAGCAGCGCGCCGCGCACACCAACCGTCTGCTCAACATGCTGCCGCAGGCGCTGCGCTCGCGCCCCGAGGCCTTCAACTCGGTCGTCAACACCACCGTCGGCACCGTGATCGGCTTCTTCACCGGCGGCCCGATGGGCCTCGACGTCGGGACCTTCGGCGCCCCGACCCCCGGCGGCGCGCTGACCGAGACGGGCCAGGGCTACCTCGACAACACCGGCATCGATCAGTGGGGCGCCGGCGGCGGCTCGTCCCCCCCGCCCGCGAACCCCGGCCCCGCGCCCGCTCCCGCGCCGACGCCCGCCCCGAGCCCCGCGCCCGCGCCCGCCCCGAGCCCCGCGCCCGCCCCGAACCCCGCGCCCACGCCGGCCCCCGCGCCCGCCCCGACCCCGACCCCCGCCCCGACGCAGACCCCGTCGCCCGACGGCGGCGTGTGCGAGTAGCGAGGCCCGATCCCCATGTCCTCGATCGTCACGGCCCCGAGCCCCACCGCCCTCCAGTTCTCCGGCGTCCTGCCCACGGGCGGCCCGATGCTGTCGGTCCTCGCCAAGCGCACCTACACCGTCGACGCCGACGGCCGCTGCGCGCCCGCCGAGGACCAGGTCCCGCTGTTCGGCGCGCCCGAGCCCGATCCCGACGACCCGGCCCTGCTCGTCGCCGACACCGACCAGCACCCGTACAAGCCGCGCACCGACGTCGTCGTCCTCGGCCGCGCCTACGGCTCCGCCCGCGCCCGCCGGCTCGACGTCTCCGTCCACGTCGCCGGCCGCGACAAGCGGATCGCCGTGCTGGGCGAACGGACATGTTCGCTCGGACCTGGCGGACGGATCCAGCTCTCCGAGCCAGGCCCGATCGACCAGGTCCCGCTCTCCTACAAGCTCGCCTACGGCGGCCGCGACCGCGGCGCCGAGCTCAAGTACGGCAACCCGCTCAAGACCGCGCCGACGCTGCCCCAGGGGATGAAGGGCGTCGACCTCGACGCGGCCTCGCCGTTCCTCTACCCGCGCAACCCGTGCGGCCGCGGCTACCTCGTCGAGCCGACCGCCGAGGCCGTCGAGCTGCTCGAGCTCCCGCAGCTCGAGGACCCGACCGACCTGCTGACCCCGGCCCGCCTGGCCGCCGGCTGGATCGACCAGTGGCACCGCATGCCGCTGCCCCAGTCGACCGGCTGGATCGACTACGGCTGGTACCCCCGCGTCGCGTTCTTCGGGATCGTGCCGGTCGTCGACTACTTCGACGAGCCGCCGCTCGAGGTCGAGCGCGGGCTCGCGCCGGCGTTCCTGCGCGACGGCACCGGCGAGACCCCCCCCGAGAGCCGCTTCGAGCTGACCTGCGGGGCGTCGCTCGGGCTGCAGCTCCCGCACCTCCGCGGCGGCGAGCCGGTCGAGCTGCGCGGGCTGCACCGCCGCCGCCCCCGCTGGGGCCTCACGGTGCCGCCGCCCCCGCGGATCTGGATCGACGGCCGCAACGGCAAGCTGACGCCGACCGAACCTGTCCTGCACACCCTGTCCATCGAGCCAGACGAGGACCGGGTGACGCTGGTCTGGCGCGGCTGCGCGCCGGCGATCCGCGCGTACGCGCCGCAGGAGCTCGAGTCGATGCCCCTGCGCGTCGAGTGGCGCGACTAGGCCGCGGCGACCCGGACCGCGGCGATGCCACATCGCCGGACCCGCCGCGGTCCAACACCCCGCGCTCAGCGCCCGAGCCCCTGCAGCACCGGCAACCGCGAAGCCACCAGCGCCACCGGCCCCGACGCCAGCGCGCAGATCCCGAGCGCCGCCCCCGCCGGCCCGACCAGATCGATCCACCCCAGCGTGAACGGCAGGTGATCGACCGGGTACACCGTCGGGTCGAGCGGGTAGCGGAACACCGCCACCAGCAGCCCGAAGAACAGCCCGAGCCCGAGCCCGATCGCCGCCCCGAGCCCGCCCGCGAACACCCCGACCGCCTCGAAGATCGCGAACACCGCCACGCGATCGGCCCCGAGCGCCATCAGCGCCGCGATCTCCCCCCGCTTGCGCCGGACCAGCAACAACAGGCTCGCGATCAATGCCGTCGCCGCCACCACCTCGAGCAGCCCGAGCACCAGCGACACCGCCGCCCTGATCTGTCGCAGCCCCGCGAGCACCCCCTCGCCCTGCTGCTCCCACGTGTTCGCGCGGAACCCCTGGCCCATCGCCAGGACCAGCTCGCGGGCGAACGCCGTCGCCGCCGCCGGCTCGCGCAGCGCGAACTCCACCCCCGTCACGCGGGCCTCGCCGAAGAACAGCGCCTGCGCCGCGCTCAGGTGGACCATCGCCAGCGCCGCGTCGTAGTCGCCGACCCCCGTGTCGAGCAGGTCGACCACCTCGAACTCCGCGTGGCGCGGCGGGCGGGCCATCGACGCCGCCGTCCCGTCGAGCTCCGACGGCACCACCAGCCGGACCGTCTCGCCGACCGTCACCCCGAGCTTGTCCGCCAGCCGGTGCCCGAGCGCGATCGCCGGCCCGTGGCGCACGTCGCCCGGCCGCAGCGCCGACAGATCGCCGCGGCGGGCCATCGTCGCCGTCCCTGGCAGCCGGCCGGCCAGCGCCGGGTCGACCCCCTTGACCACCGCGATGATCGGCGCGTTGCGGCGGATCGCCCGCGTATAGGTCTCTCCGGACCTGTCCTTCTCGACCTGCGCTTCAGGACCTGCCCCTTCGGACCTGTCCTCGCCGGCGCGGACCGGCACCACCGCCGCCGTCGAGAACGCGAACGGCGACGCCGCGATCACCCGCGGGTCGGCGCCCCAGCGGGCGACCACCTGCGGGTACTCGTCGAAGTCGAGCCCGTACTCGCTCAGCGTCACCTGGCCGCCGACCTTGCTCAGGCGGCCGATCAGCTCGCGCTCGAACCCGGACGTCACCCCGAGCACCGTCACCAGCGCCGCGCAGCCGAGCCCCGCGCCGAACACCGCGACCGCGACCGCCGGCATCAGCCGGCGCGCCAGCACGAGCCCGACCAGCAGCAGCGCCGCGACCCCCGCGGCCAGCGGCGGCCCGATCGCGCGGACACCGACGAGCGTCGCCGCCGCCCCGGCCAGCGTCACCGCCGCCGCGACCGCGAGCACGACGACGCCCCCTCGCCCGGCCGGCCGCTCGCGCAGCAGCATCCGCCGCGCCACCAGGCCGATCAGCGCCCATCGCCTCTGGCCGCGCGCCACGGCTCTACTCGTAGCGCAGGCCCTCGACCGGGCGCAACTTGGCCGCGCGCAGCGACGGCGGCAGGGTGGCGACAAAGCAGATCGCCAGCGTCATCCCGAGGATCCAGCCGATCTGGACCAGGCTGATCTCGACCGGCAGCTCCTCGATGAAGTAGACCTCGGGGTCGAGCGTGTAGCCGTAGAGCTGGACCAGCCAGCACAGGATCAGCCCGAAGAACACCCCGGCGGCCGCGCCGGACAGCCCGATCGCCATCCCGGTCACCTGGAAGATCCGCGCCACCTGCGGCCCGGTCGCCCCCATCGACATCAGGATCGCCACCTCCGCCGTCCGCCGGACCACCATCGTCCACAGCGCCGACAGCACGTTGAAGGTCGCCACCGTGATCACCAGGCTCAGGATCACCGTGATGATGTTCTTCTGCAGCCGGATGCTCTTGAACAGGTTCTCGTTGAGGTTCTGCCACTCGAGCACCGCGTACTCGCGGCCCGGCAGGACCGCGCGGACCGCCGAGCCGACCCGCGGCGCGAGGTCCGGGTGCGCGAGCCGCAGGTCGATCCCCGACACCTGGTCGCGCCCGCGGTACTTGAAGCGCTGCAGCTCCTTGATGTGCACGTACACCAGGCGGCTGTCGTACTCCTGGAAGCCGGCCTGGAACACGCCGACGACCCGGTAGTACTGGAACTCGGGCTCGCTGGTCGCGTCGAACGACGAGCCCGGGTCGACGACCATCACCAGCGAGTCTTCTTTCAGCCCGAGCTCGCGGGCCAGCGTCGCGCCGACGAAGATCGTCGGCAGCGCGCTCGCGTCGAACCGCGCCTCGGCCTCGCCGGCGCTGGTCGCCTCGGGCCAGTCGTCGTCGTCCGCGAGATCGCCGCGGATCTCCCCCGGGATCCGCTTGCGCGCGGCCGGCACCTGCGCGTAGTGCTCCATCGCCCGCTCGTACCAGCCCGGGCCGCGCGGATCCGGCGTCGCCGCGATCGCCGGCGGCAGCTCCTCCGGGTCGCGGTCGGGCACCGGCATCAGCTCGAAGTCGCTGCGCAGGACCTCGAGCGGGATCTCGCGGCCGCTCCCGCGCTGAAGGTGCGCCGGCAGGTCGATCACCTCGGCCGCGGTCGCCGGCTCGATCCCCTTGACCAGCACCGACGCCAGGCGAAGGTCGTCGGTCCGCCCGCCCTCGGGGTCGTAGGGGGCGAGCATCATCGCGTAGTACACGAACGGGCTCGCGCCGGTGACGCCGGGGATCGTCCGCAGGTACTGCTCGAAGCGGCGGTACTCGGTCATCCCGGTCGAGCGGGTGACGTTGATGTGCGCGTACACGCCGAGGACCCGGCGCTCGAACTCGTGCTGGAACCCGGTCGCGACCGACTGCACCACGATCAGCGCCGCGACCCCGAGGATCACCCCGACGATGCTCGTCGTGCCGAAGATCGACGAGTACTGCACCAGCACCAGCAGCAGCCCGAAAAAGCTCGCGGCCGCGGCCGTGATCACCAGCGCGAGGCTGTGGAAGCCGAGGTTGAGCAGGACAAGCGCTGCGGCCGCGACCACCCAGCAGACGATCCCCAGGAGGCGCGCCCCGCGGGGCACGTGCTCCGCGCGGATGATCCGCAGCCCGAGCGTGCGCTCGTAGCCGAGGACCCCCGACAGCAGCCAGCGCGCGATCAGGGCGACCATCGCCGCCAGCCCGGCGTACCCGAGCCGCGCGGTCCAGGGCGGCAGGTCCACCCCGAGCAGCGGCAGGAGCGCGAGCGGCGAGGCCAGCGACAGCACGAACAGCGCGACCAGCCCGCCCTCGGCGCGGCCCGCTCGCGGGCGCGCTCGGAGCGGATCTCCCGCGGATTGCTGCTTCTTCGGCGCCTTCAGGCCGGGCACGTTAACAGCCGCCCCCTGCCCGGTCAATTGGGCGCCCGGGGACCATCGCCGACGGCCTGCGGCCACACCGAGAATCGGGCGTAATTGTCGGCCCAAAGCGCCCTGGCGCGAACCTTGACACACCTCGCTGGCGCAAGTTACGCTGCGCCGACCGCTGAATCTCGGAGCTCCCGCATGCCCAGACGGTTCCTCTTTTCGTTTGCCCTAGCGGCTCTTGGCCTGCATTCCTCGGTGGCATGGGCAGGCGCCTACGACCTGCGGCTGAGCCAGCTCGGGACCACCGGCATGGACGGCGTCGTCACGGGCAACGACGATGACTTTCGTAGCCTCGCGTCGGAGCTCGGCGTGTTGATGGCGCCGAAGCCGGTCGACCCGGCCGACTCGCTCGGCCTGTCGGGCTTCGCGGTCTCGGCCGACGTCAGCCTCAACACGCTCAGCAACACCCAGAGCTTCTGGACCAACGCGACGCGCGGCGACCCCGGCCGGCTCGCGCCGACGCTGCAGGTGATGGGCCGCAAGGGCCTGTGGCCGGGCGTCGAGATCGGCGCCGGCGCGACCCACCTGTTCAACAGCCGCATGTGGACGATCAACGGCTACGGCAAGGTCGCGCTGCACGAGGGCTTCCACCACCTCCCGATCCCCTCGATCGCCCTGCGCGGCATGTTCTCGCGCCTGGTCGGCGCCGAGGACATGAACATGACGACCGCCTCGGTCGACGTGTCGATCTCCCACGTCTTCGGCCTCGGCAAGACGGTCAACCTGACCCCGTACGTCGGCTACCAGGCGTTGATGGTGTTCGCCCGCTCCGGCGTGCTCGACGCCACCCCGCAGTCCGACGAGTACCTCGACAAGTCGACCAGGCTGAGCGAGTTCGTCTTCAAGGACGCCGGCATGATCCTGCGCCACCGGCCCTTCCTCGGCTTCCGCTTCATCTTCAGCGTCCTGCGCGTCGGCGTCGAAGCGATGATCGTCCCCGGCGGCAACCGCCAGGGCGACATCGATGGTAAGAAGGTCGACGACAAATCTGGGCTGCAACAGCAGTACACTCTCTCCCTGGGTCTGGACTTCTAAATGTTCGTCGTCTGCCCTTCCTGCGCCGGTCCCTTCCGCATCCCCGCCGACCAGATCGCCCCGCTGGTCCAGATCGCGTGCCCGCACTGCGAGTTCCGCATGATCCTGGACTTCGAGGCGGCCAACGACCCGTCGCTCGTCGAGCCCGGCCACCTGATGGCCCAGGGCTTCGAGAACGCCGAGCAGTACTTCAGCGTCTACAGCCACATCGGGCCGCAGACCGAGGTCCAGCCGCGCCCCGCGGCCGCCGCCGCGCCGGTCCGTCCGGTCGAGCCCGTCCGTCCGGCCGAGCCCGTCCAGCCGAAGGTCGCGCCGACGACCCCGCCGGCCCAGGCGCGCCCGGTCCAGACCCCGCTCAAGACCCCGACCGGCCCGCAGCCGGTCCTCACGACCCCGCCGGCCCAGGCGCGCCCGGTCCAGACCCCGCTCAAGACCCCGACCGGCCCGCAGCCGGTCCTCAAGACCCCGACCGGCCCGCAGCCGGTCGTCGAGGCCCCCGCCGCCGCGCCGGCGGCTGCGCAGGCCGCCGCGACCCCGACCAAGTCCGGCTCCAAGACGATCATCCAGACGCCGAAGAAGCCGGCGAGCATGGAGCCCGCGCGCCCCGAGGCCGTCGCCCCGGCGGCCACGCCGTCGTCCGGCCCGTCGATGCGCCCCGGCCGCGGCAGCGACATGGTCACCGAGCCGGCGACCCCGGCCGTCGAGGCCGAGGCCCCGGCGCAGCGGCTCCCGCCGCACACGCCGCCGGCCGCGACCGCCGTCAGCAACGCGCCGAGCACCCCGGAGCCCGCGCAGCCGAAGGCCGAGGACATCGCGGCCCAGTCCGGCTCGAAGCCCGTCCCGGCCGCCGAGACCAGGCCCGCCGACGAGGTCAAGCCCGCCGAGACCAAGCCGACCGCCGAGCCGACCAAGCCCGCGCCCGAGCCAGAGAAGAAGCCGCCGGTCCCGCCGACCACCGAGGGCGGCTCGAACACGATGCTGATCGTGATCGTGCTCGTCGTGATCATCGGCCTCGTCGTCTTCTTCCTGACGAAGTAGCCCGCCGCCTCGCCGGCTGTCCGCGAGGACAGCCGCAGCCGGCCACCGAAACGAACCGTGACAACGAGCGAGAGCCCGCTCCCCCGACCAGGGCGAGCGGGCTCTCCGCTTTCTGCCGTCCGCTTTCTGCCGACTGTCCTGCAGGCCAGCAGGCGACCGGCCTCACGCGCGACGCTCGCCGGACCACGCGGGTCCGCGGCGCCGCGCGATCGAGCGCTAGCCGGCGCGGCCCTGCTTGACGTCGTCCTTCGGCGTCACGTCGATCTCGCCGCGGCGCTCGGACTCCTGCTGCTTGTCGTGCTCGATCGCCTTCATCTCCTTACGGAAGCCCCGCAGCATCTTGCCGATCCCCTCGCCGAGCGCGGGCAGCTTCGACGGCCCGAGCACGAGCAGGATGACGGCGACGATGATGATCACCTCGAGCGGACTGAGCATGCCCAGGAGCATGGGCTGAAAGGTAGTCGTTCGCGCCCCGCTTTGCTAGCGTGGCGGCGATGCGAGGGCGACGAGGACCGGATCTGCGCGGGCGCCGCAAACCCCGCGGCCGCGGCGTGGGGGCCTTACTCTTGCCCGTTTGGCTGCTCGGAGCGGCCGTGGCGCCCGCCACAACGCACGCCGCCCCGGAGGCCGCCCGCGAACGGATCGGGCCGCTCCAGGTCCCCGGCGGCGGACGCGACCAGGTCCGCGGCGGTCGACCCGACGGCGCCTCGATCCACGAGACCCACGGCGCCCGCCCCTTCGACCCCGACGCCGCCGGCCGGGAGGACCTCGCCGCGTTCGAGCGCGACACCGTCGCCGGCGCCCGCCCGACGATCGCCGCCGACCCGCCCGAGAAGTGGATCGCCGCGCTCGCCCGCCCCGACCTCCCGATCCGCTGGGGCGCCCGCCTGGTCGAGTACCTGCGCTTCTTCAAGGACGACCCCCGGGGCCAGGCGCTGATGCGCAGCTGGCTGCGGCGGATGAGCCGCTACGAACACGTCCTGCGCCCGATCCTCAAGGAGGTCGGCGTCCCCGAGGACCTCGTGTTCGTCGCCATGGCCGAGAGCGGGTTCGTCCCGCAGCGCCGCTCGCGGGTCGGCGCCGCCGGCCTGTGGCAGTTCATGGAGCCGACCGCCCGCGTCTACGGCCTCGAGAAGAACTACTGGGTCGACGAGCGCCTCGACATCGAGCGCTCGACCTACGCCGCCGCCGCCTACCTCAAGGACCTGCGGGTCCGCTTCGGCTCGTGGGAGATGGCGCTCGCCGCGTTCAACGGCGGCTACGGCCTGGCGATGACCGCGATCGCCCGCGCCAACACCAACAACTTCTGGGCGCTGTGCGAGATCGAGAGCGGCCTGCCGCACGCGACCACCCTCTACGTCCCCAAGATCCTCGCCGCCGCGCTGGTCGGCCGCAACCGCGCGGCCTTCAAGCTCGGACCTGACCTCCCGGACAGCCTGCCGCCGATCCACTTCGCCACGGTCGACGTCCCGCCGGGCACGGCCCTCGCCGCCGTGGCCAGGGCGATCGACGAGGACCCGGCCGTGATCGAGGAGCTCAACGCCCAGCTCGTGCGCAAGCGGACCCCGCCGGGCCGCAGCTACCCCGTCCGGATCCCGAAGGCCAAGCTCGCCGCGTTCGAGCGCTCGAGCGGCCGCCTCGCCGACGCCGGCGACCAGGCCCAGCACGTCGTCGCCTACGGCGAGACGCTCGAGGCGATCGCCCGCCGCCACGGCACGACCGAGGCCCAGCTGCGCAAGCTCAACGGCCTCGAGGACAACGCCGAGCTCGGGCGCGGCGTCGTCCTGCTGGTCCCGCGCGGCGGGGCCGCCGAGAAACCTGTCCCCGAGGCCAGGCCGCTCGCCGCCGTCCCGCGCGTCGCCGTCGGCCCCGATCAGCGGCTGGTGTTCTTCGTCGTCACCCGCGCGACCACCCCGCGCGGCCTCGCCGAGGCCTTCTCGGTCCCGTGGGACAGCGTCGTCGCGTGGAACGACCTCGACCCGCAGGCCCGCCTGCAGCCCGGCCAGGTGCTGCAGATCGTCGTGCCGCGGGCCTGGGACGCCCGCGCCGCCAAGATCCTCGCGCTCGAGCAGCGCGACGTCGACCACGTGATCCGCGGCTCGCGCGAGCACATCGAGGCGAGCCTGCGCCAGCGGGGCCTGGTCCGCCGCGGCTACCGCGTCCGCAAGGGCGACACGCTGGTCAAGATCGGCAAGAAGTTCGACCTGACCGACGGCGACCTCGCGCGGATCAACCGCATCGATCGCGCCCACGACCCCGCACCCGGCGAGCTGCTGGTCGTCTACGTCAAGGCCGGCGAGACCCGCGGCACCGTCGACGCGCCCGCGCCGGCCGGCCAGGACGAGCCGACCCCCGAGGACCTGCGCGACGACGACGCCGCCGAGGACGTCGACGCCGCCCGCTTCGAGGCGACCGCCGACGACCCCGCCGCCGCGACCTCGGTCGACAACCCGGCCCCGTCGACCGAGGCCACCAACAACCTGCCCGGCCGGCGCGGCTGGTCGCGCCCCAGGCCCAGGGAACAGGACCCCGGGGACAGGTCCAAACCGCCGGCCGGCGGCAAGCGGCCGAAGAAGCGAGCGCCCCCGTGACCGCAGGCCCCCCGACGAGCGCCGACCCGCCGGCCCGACAACCGAGCCTCCCCGTGACCGACGACGTCGACGTCCCCGAGGCGCTCGCCCGCGTGCTCGCCGAGTGCCGCCCGCTCCCGGTCGAGCCGTCCGACCCGCAGCACGCGTGCGGCCGCCTGCTCGCCGAGCCCCTCCACGCCCGCTGGCCGCTCCCCGGCGCCGACGTCAGCACGATGGACGGCTGGGCCGTCCGCGCCGCCGACCTGTCCCCCGGGCCAGCCCCGCCGCACGACCCGTCCGCCGCCGCCTCCCCCGACCTGTCCTCGGGGCCAGCCGCATCCCTCGCCGCCCTGCGCGTCCGCGGCGAGAGCGCGGCCGGGCACCCGCTCGCGGCCCCGCTCGGCCCGGGCGAGGCCGCGCGGATCTCGACCGGCGCCGTCCTGCCGCCCGGCGCCGACGCCGTCGTCGCCCAGGAGGACACGACCCGCCGCGGCGACCTGCTCCTCATCGACCGCGCGCGCGCCGGCGACGTCCGCCCGGGCCACTTCGTCCGCCGGGCCGGCAGCGACATCGAGGCCGGCGCGCTGCTCCTGTCCGCCGGGACAGCCCTGCGCGCCGGCGACGTCGCGCTCGCCGTTGGCGCCGGCCACCCGACCCTGCCGGTCCGGCGCGCCCCGCGGGTGGCGATCCTCTGCACCGGCGACGAGCTGGTCCCGCCCGGCGCCGCGCCGGTCCGCGGGCAGGTCGTCAGCAGCAACGGCCTGATGCTCGCCTGCCTGGTCCGCGACGCCGGCGGCCACCCGCTCGACCTCGGCCTCGTCGGCGACGACCTGGGGCCCCTGCGCGCCGCCCTGCGCCACGCGCTCGAGATCGCCGACGTCGTCGTCACCTCCGGCGGGATCTCGGTCGGCGACCACGACCTCGTGTTCCCCGCGCTCGCCGAGCTCGGCCTCGTCCCGCGCTTCCGCCGCGTCCGCGTCCGCCCGGGCCGCCCGCTGACCTTCGGCCGCCTCGGCGAGGCCCTCGTGTTCGCCCTGCCCGGCAACCCCGCCAGCACCTTCGTCGGCTTCCACTTGTTCGTCCGCCCGGCCCTGCGCGCCCTCGCCGGCGACCCGAGCCCGACCCGCCCGCTGCGCCGCGTCACCCTCGCCGCCCCCGCCGAGGGCGCCGGCCGCCGCACCCACTACGTCCGCGCCCGCCTCGCCGGCGACCTCGCCGAGCCGCTGCCCGCCCAGGCCTCCGGCGCCCTGACCTCGCTGCGCGGCTGCGACGCCCTCGTCGTCGTCCCCCCGGGCCCCGGCCTGCCCGCCGGCGCCGCGGCCGACGCCCTCGTGCTCGACCCTTGACCTGTCCTCCGGGCCAGCCGCACCGCCCTGACCGCTGTCCCTCGCGCCCTGTCCTCACCGACATGTCCGCCCCACCAGCTCACGACGACCCGCCGGCGCTCGCCTGGACGGCGCTGTCCGAGGACGCCGGCGAGCGCGCCGACGTCGTCCTCGGCCGGCGCCTGCCCGGCCTGTCGCGCCGGGTCGCCCGCGAGCTCGCGCTCGCCGGCCGCCTGACGGTCGACGGCCGCCGGGCCCCGCCCTCGCACCGCGTCTGTCCCGGAGAACAGCTGACCCTCCGCGCCGCCTCGCCGCGGCCCGCGCCCCCGGACGCCGCCCCCGCCCTGCTCGCCGTCACCGACGCCGTCGTCTACGTCGCCAAGCCGCCGGGCCTGCACACCCACCGGCTGCGCCCGACCGACCCGCCCGCGCTCGCCGACTGGGTCGCCGCCCGCTTCCCCGGGTGCGCCGGCGCGAGCGCCGACCCGCGCGAGGCCGGCGCGGTCCACCGCCTCGACCGCGGCACCTCCGGCGTCGTCGCGTTCGCCCGCACCCCGGCCGCCTGGACGGCCGCCCGCGCCGCCTTCACCGCCGGCCTCGTCCGCAAGCGCTACGCCGCCGTGACCACCTGCCCTCCGGGCCATGTCTGGCCGCCCGCGCCGGGCCGCTGGCAGCTCGTCCACGGCGACACCGCCGAGATCTCGGCCCCGCTCGGCCCCGGCGACGGCCGCGACCGCGTCGCCGTCCGCGACGACGGCCAGCCCGCCCGCACGCGCGTCACCCCGGCGAGCCCGCCCGGCCCGCGCCGCCTGTGGACCCTCGAGCTGCTGACCGGCCGCCGCCACCAGGCCCGCGTCCACCTCGCCTGGCTCGGCCTGCCGATCGTCGGCGATCCTCTCTATGGCGGCGCCCCCGGCCCCCGGCTGTGCCTGCACGCCCTCGGCCTCGACCTGTCGGCCGCGCTGCCCGGCGAGGTCCCCGTGACCGCCGCCCTGCCGCCCGACCTGCAGACCGCGCTCGCCTGATCGCCAGCCGGTGTACCCTCTCGGCATGCGCACCCGGCACTTCGGCTCGAGCGACACCGGACTGCGCCGGAGCCACAACGAGGACGCCCACCTCGCGGACGACCGGCTCGGCCTGTTCGTCGTGTGCGACGGCGTCGGCGGCCGCCGCCACGGCGAGGTCGCCAGCCAGGAGACCGTCGACCTGATCTGGGAGTGGATCCACCGCGAGGCCGCCGCGATCCAGGCCGCCGCCGACGAGGCCCGCGTCGCCCGCCGCATGGTCGTCGGCGCGCCCGTGGCCGCCGGCCCGCGCGTGTGGCTCAGCCAGGAGACGATCGGCCGCCTCGGCGCGCTCGTCCGCGGCGCGCTGCAGCACGCCTGCTACATGGTCCACAGCATGGCCGAGCTCGACGCCGACTTCTCCGGCATGAGCACGACCGCGACGGTGGTCCTGATCGCCGGCGAGGTCGCGATCATCGGCCAGGTCGGCGACTCGCGCGTCTACCTCGCCCGCGGCGGCGACGTCCGCCAGCTCACCGAGGACCACACGCTCGTCAACCTCCAGATCAAGCGGGGCCTGATGACGCCGGAGCAGGCGCGCGGCCGCAAGAGCCAGATCACCCGCGCGATCGGCCTGCGCGACTTCGTCGAGGTCGACATCATGGCGATCCCGCTGCAGGTCGGCGACCGCCTGCTGCTCTGCTCCGACGGCCTGCACGAGTACCTCGACAGCGCCGACACGCTGATCGACCTGTTCCAGCTCGACGTCCGCGACGCCGCCCCGGCCGCGATCCGCCTCGCCAACGACCGCGGCGGCAAGGACAACATCACCGCGCTGTTCGTCGAGGTGCTCGAGAGCTCGCGCGGCGCCTGACTCGGCGTCGGGCGCTTCGTCGGCTCCCGCCGGGGCGAAGATTCTGCCGGTCCCCGCTTCGCGTCCGGCGACGGTCGACCACCACGGAGGACCGCTCATGGCGATCTCCGCTCGCGGGACAGGACCTGGCCATGGATCCATGGAGCATGTCCGAGAGGACATGCTCCATGCGACATGAGCTCGTGGTCAAGGCCCGAGGTTGGGGCAGCTCACCGCGATCGCGCCTGCCTGCGGGGCGCACTCGACCGGCATCTCGAGCTCGGCGCCCAGCTGGCGGCACTCGAGGTTGTTGAGGCAGGCGAAGTACTCCTCGAGCGCCGCCGCGCAGTCGGTCCCGTCGGCCGCCCCGCCCATCGCCACCAGGGTGTCGCAGTACATCGCGTAGTAGCCGGCATAACGGGCGTAGCGCGGGTAACACGCCGCGAACTTCTCGCCGAAGTCGGCGCACACCGGCAACGAGGGTGGCGGCTCGCCCGTCTCGCCGTCGCCGGTCTCGCCGGTGCTCGCCGTCGTCAGGAAGCCGGCCGACGTGCCCGGCCCGCCCGTCACGACCGGCCCCGTCGAGCCCTCTCCGGTCGTCCCGCTGGCGGTCGCCGACCCGCTGCCCTCGGTCGACGTCCCCCCCGTCGTTCCGGTCGCCGACGTCGTCGGCACATCCGTGCTCGCCTCGGCTTCGGTCGTCGTGGGCGTCGTCCCGCCCGTCCCACCCGTCCCGGCGCCGGTCCCCGGCCCGGGCTCGACATCGCCGCAGGCCGAGAGCCCGCCGAGCGACAGCAAGAACGCGACATGACGTAGCTGCGTGGTGTCCATCGCCGCGGATCCTACCCCGATCGCGTCACCACCGCCGCGCGCGCCCAGGTCCTTGCCCGACGCGAACGCCCGCCGCTTCCTGGGTCAACGCGAAGGCCCGCCGCCCCGGAGCTCGGCCGGCAGCGCCCCCGCGATCCCCAGCTTCTCGAGCGCCCCCATCAGATCGCCGGGCAAGCGCGCCACCACCCGCACCAGCGCTCCCGTCTCCGGGTGCGGCAGCGCCAGCGACCACGCGTGCAGCGCCAGCCGGTGCAGGTCGTACTGCTCGCGGAACAGCCGGTTGTGCTCGCCCTTCCCGTAGCGCACGTCGCCGATCAGCGGGCAGCTCGCGTGCTTCAGGTGCCGCCGGATCTGGTGCAGGCGCCCCGTCCGCGGCCGCGCCTCGACCAGCGCGTAGCGGCCCGCCTGCGCCAGCGTCGTCACCTCCGTCACCGCCGGCACCCGCGGCCCGTCCTCCGCGCGCGGGATCGCGTGGTCGATCACCGCGCTCGCCGGCGGCTCGCCGCGGACCAGCGCCAGGTAGCGCTTCTCGACCTGTCCCTCCGACCAGACCTCCTGCAGCGCCCGCGTCGCCGCCGGCGTCAGCGCGAACGCCAGCGCCCCGCTCGCCCCGCGGTCGAGCCGGTGGATCGGGTGCACGTGCGCCCCGACCGCGTCGCGCACCAGCTGCAGCATCGCCACCTCGTCGTCGGCCCACCCGCGGTGGACGATCAGCCCCGCCGGCTTCGCCACGATCACCAGCGCCGCGTCGCGGTGCAGGATCTCCACCGCGCCGGTCTCCGGGGACATGTCCCCCGGGACCTGTCCGCTCAGCCCGCCGGGCACGGATCGACCCACTGGTAGCAGCAGGTCGCCGCGTCGCCGTCGTCGCGGGCCCTCTTCGTCCGCTTCTCGTCGAGCCGCCCGTGCGCGCCTGCGGGCACGCCCTGCGGCAGCGCCGCGCCCTCGGCCGCCTGCGTCGCCGAGATGTGGATCGGGCACGTCAGCGTCGACCCGAACGTCTCCTCGGCCAGCGGCTCGACCGCGCTCGCCGGCCCGCACCAGCTCGTCCCGGGGCACACCGCGGGACCAGCTCCGCGACCGGCGCAGGCGCCCAGGACCACCGAGAGCACGACCAGCGAGAGCACGACCAGCGGGAGCACGAACACGACAGGACCGAACGAGCGCGCCATGGCCGCGAGGGTACCACGCCCGCGACCCCCGACAAACCCCCGCGGGCCCCGCCCGTGCCCTCTACGCCGCGCCTGGTCCGAGGGACACCCACGTGTCCGCGTTCGGCAGCTCGCCGATCAGCCGCAGGCGGCCGACGCGCGCCGCCGGATCGACGAGCCCCGCGCACCGCTCCGGCTGCACGTACGCCCCCGCCGGCCCCGGCGACACCTCCGCGCCCTCCGGCCCCGCCGCGCCCTGGAAGTACAGCGTGTGGTGGAACTGCGCCGTCGGGTGGGCCGCCCCGTCGTGCACATGGACCGTCGGGAAGAACAGCCGCCCCGGGTCGCGCGTGCGGAAGCGCAGCGCCATCGGGTGGATCCGCTGGTCCTTGCCCCGCCGCAGCTTGAACACCGCGAACCCGAAGTCGCGGACCGCCGGCAGCCCGGCCCACGCGTCGTCGGGCACGCGGAACCGCGGGTCGAGCCGGTGCATGTCCGCGAGGCCAGGCACGTACGACGCCTCGAACGACCCGACCTTGTGCACCTGCAGCCGCGGCGCCCGGCTCGGCGGCAGGCCGCGGCGCTTCGGCAGCCCGAGCTCGTCCGACCAGGCCCACCGCCCGAGGTCGTCGAAGAACCCCGGGTAGCCCGACAGATCGACGAACTCGAGCGCCGCCTCGCCGAGGCCCGGCGCGACCGGCAGCGGCAGGATCATCGCCACGTCGCCGGCGACCGACAGGTCGAGGTCGTAGACCAGCGCCTGCGCGCCGCCGAGGTCCCGCGCGAAGATCCGCGTCCCCCGGACCGCGAGCGGCCGCCGTCCGAACAGTCGCCCGAGCAGCCCGACCGGCACCACCGAGAAGCAGCACATGCCGCCGCAGTCTACCCCGGCGGCGTGAAGTTCTCGCAGGCGGTCGCGATCGTCGCGATCGCCTGCTCCAGATAGGTGTCGTAGCCCGCCTGGCACACGCTGCCGAGGCTGTGCCCCTCGAAGCTGGTCGCCAGCGCGGTCAGCTTCGGGCTCGCCGCCGCGCCGGTGAAGTCGACGTCGGAGATGTCCATGCACTCGGGCCAGCGCGGGTCGCCGCCGGAGATCAGCAGGAACGCGACGTTCTGCGCGAGCCCGCCCTTGGCCGCGATCAACGGCTGCGACCACGCGGCCGCGTTCGTCTGCGCGTCGGCGTCGGGCGGGCTCCAGTCGTCGTCCTCGTCGGTGATCATCACGACGACCAGCAGCGCGTCGGGCCGCACGAACCCCGCGTTGCAGGCCCCCGGCGCCGCGAGCTCGGGCCCGACCGCGGCCAGCAGCGCGGCCGCCTGCGTCTCGCCGGTGTTGCCCTTGACGCCGACCTTCGCCGCGCACGCGAACTCCTCGGCCAGCGTCGGCCCCGGCGTCATGAAGTTCGCGCCCGACGCGAAGTTGCAGCTCGCGCCGGTCCCGGTCTTCTGCCCGTCCGGCGTCGCGTGGCTGATCAGCCCGCCGAGCACGTACGGGCACGGGTTGTTCGGGTCCGGCTCGGGCGAGTCGTCGAACCCGAACACGTCGGTCTTGGTCACCCCGATCTGGTACGCGCTCGTGTCCGGCAGCGCCGCCTGGATCGCCGCGATGAACCCGGGGAACGCCGCCGTCAGGTAGTCCTGCTCGGCCGCCATCGAGTTCGAGTTGTCGATCACGAACAGGAAGTCGATCTTCGTGCAGCCCTCGTCCCCGAACGTGCCGATGTCGGGCTGCGCGACGTCGAGCTTGACCGCGCCCGTCGTCGGCAGCGAGCCGGTCGCGCCCGTCGTGCCCGCGCTGTCGTCGCCGGTCCCGATCTCGGTCCCGCCCGGGTCGGACGTCGCGCCGCTGGTGACCGGCGTCGTCGCGCTCGTCGGCGCCGTCAGCCCGGTGTCCGACGTGATCGGCGCGGCGGTGTTGCAGGCGGTCAGGGCGAGGACCACGGCGGACGGACGGGCGAGGCGCATGGCCGGGGATTATCGGCGAGCCCGAAGCGCCGCTCAAGCGCCGCCCGGCAGCACCACCCGGGGCCCCGCGAGCACCGCGTCCAACGCTTCGGCCTGCCGCGCGTGCAGCTCGAGCGCCCGCTCGAGCGCCCCCAGCACCGCCAGCAGCTCGTCCGTCAGCGCCGCCGACCACGACGCCGGCCGGATCGCGTCCAGCGGCGACGAGGCCCGACCCGCCGGCCGCAGCATCCGGTAGCGCAGCCACGACCGCACCACCTGCAGACCCGACACCTCGTAACCCCACACCGCCGCCGGCACCGGCGCGAACACGCCTGTCCCGACGACCAGCACCTCGCCGCGGTGCTCGAAGCGCTCCGGGTAGCGCTCCGGGTCGACCGGCCGGACGCAGCGGGCCTGTCCCGCGGGACATCCCCCGGCGCCGCGCATCCGCTCGCCGAACGTCTGCGCGCACACCAGCGCGCGCCCGAGCTCGACCACCGCCGCCAGCAGCCCCGGATCGCGCGTCAGCGGCACCCGCGGCCCCGGCTCGGCCAGCTCCGCGTGCAGCCGCGCGACGTAGCCCGGGTGGCCGAGGCAGCCGACGACGTACGCGACCAGCTCGTCCGGCGCGACCGCCCGCCCGAGCGCCTCGCCCCAGGCCGCCAGCACGTCCGCGCGGACGTTGCTGCGCGTCCCGGCCGCGTCGAGCCACAGCGGCAGCACGTCGGCCGCCCCGAACGACCCGCGGAAGTGGTGCAGGTCGGGCACGTCGGCGCACGCGAGCACACCTGGCCCGCGGGACAGCGGCGCCGTCGACAGCAGGCTGGTCAGGTACACCTGCCCCGGCCCGTGCGCGCGCCACAGCGGCGGCCGCAGGCGGTCGCCGAGCCGGCCGTCGGCGAGGCACCACATCCGGTCGTACGCGCGCCAGGCCGTCCGCACGATCCGCGGCGCCGGCGCGTCCGCCGGCAGCGACGCGATCGACGGCAGCGACGTCGCCTCGTCCCACAGATCGACCCCGGCCCGCGCCGCCGTCCACGCCGCCGTCTCGCGCAGCGCCGCCCCGCGATCGTCGGCCGCGAGCAGGGCCCTCCAGCGCCGCTCGAGCAGCTCCGGCGTCGGCCCGACCGGCCACGTCCGCTTCCACTGCAGCCCCGAGCGGCGCTGGGCGAACAGCTCGGCGAGCCGCGGCCACGCCGCCCACCCGCGCCCCGCCGCCGGCACCAGCGGCGCCGACCGGTCCGCCGGCTCGACCTCCGCCCACGCGAGGTCGGCGAGCGAGCGCAGCCCGGCGAGCGCGCGCAGCTTGCCCGCGCGGTCGCCCGCGCCGATCGTCGCGTGCCTCACGGTACATGTCCTTCCAGACATCTCACCGCCGCGCCGCAGCCCGAGCGCGACGCACACCGGCGTCCGAACCCCCTTGAAGATGTTGGCCGACGTCCGGGTCCCGCGCTGCTCGCCGCCGAGCTCGACGATCCACAGCGCGTCGAACGTCGCCCGCAGCGCCCGCCGCACCCCGTCGAACCCCGGCCCGCGCAGGAAGCTCGCCGGCGTTACGAAGCACACGACCCCCGGCCGCGCGGCGAACAGCCGCAGCGCCCAGCCCCAGAAGTGCACGTACGCGTTGTGCAGGTTCTTGGCGTGGATCGGCGCCGCCGGCACGAACGCGGCCGGCAGCGCGAGCCCCGGCCGCGCGCCCGTGCGGTCGTACGGCGGGTTGCCGAGGCACGCGACCACCCGCGCGTCGCCGACCAGCTCCGCCGGCGCGAGCGCCAGCGCGTCGCCGAGGATCACCCGCGCGGCCGGCAGGCGGGCCTGCGCGATCGACCAGGCGGACGCCATCGTCTCGACCGCGACGACGTTCTCCCCGCGCGTCCCGGCCCGCGCCGCGATCGCCCGCGGATACGCTCCGGTCCCGCACGCCGGGTCGATCACCCGCACCGACGGATCGGCGAGCGAGGCCGCGAAGTGCTCGACCAGCAGCGACTCGACCAGCGACACCTGCGCCGCGACCACCTCGGCCGGCGTGTAGAACGCCCCGGCCTCGGCGCGCGCCGCCGGGTCGCGGGCCGCGAGGAACACCTCGACCAGCCGGTCCTCGTCGGCCGGAGCCAGCCGCGCCGCGGCGATCGCCCGCGCCGCCGCCTCGACCTCCGCCATCGCCGCCCCGGCGACCGCCCGCCCCCGCGCCGCCGCGCGCGCGAGCCCGGCCGGCGGCGCGCGACCTGTCCCTTCGAGCAGCGCCGCGAAGGTCGCCCGCTCGGCCCACTCGTCGGCGGATGTCTCTTCGAGCATGTCCTCCGCGCCATCCATACGCCCCGCTGCGTCCTCGTCGCCTGTCCCCGAGGACATATCTTCCAGCGCCGCGGCGAGGCGGACGCACCCGCGCGCGAGGGCCTGAGCGAGCCTGTCGACCGCGCGCGTCACCGCCGCGCGGTTTTACCCCGCCGCCTGCGCCGCGCGCCAGGCCGCGAGCTCGGCGCGCTCGCGCGCGAAGCCGGCCCCGGCGGCCGCGAGGTCGGCCTCGGCCAGCTCGGCGAGCGCGAGCGCGGCGGCCCGGTCCTCGCCGACCAGCGCCCGCGCCAGGGC